>Ga0209671_1008412_pt1 | contig 10797 bp, 5 predicted proteins | sample WorMetHERISLAND2_2_FD_187401 | JGI IMG/M metagenome (GOLD analysis project Ga0209671, IMG submission 187401) | Marine gutless worms symbiont microbial communities from Max Planck institute for Marine Microbiology, Germany - Olavius geniculatus... | ecosystem: Host-associated > Annelida >...
CAGCAGTACACGGATGTCTTCTGTCATTTGTATTAATTACTGCATTTAATGCATTTTGTCGTCTCTAAAAACAATGCGGCCCCCCGAATGAGTGATATCTTGCAGTGTGGCCCGCACCCCCAAATGAGTTTGAGACCCCTGGTCTATTGTGTAATAAACTTTTTTCGGTATAGCAATTAGAATGCATTCTCTGCACCAGTTAATGCAGCAAGTGTCGTCAAGACTGATTTACTTGTATGATGTTAATTAACACACTGACGAAATTAGTATGTGATATTAGGTAAATAATTCGGTTATTGGTTATACCGCCACTCCATATCGTGGGCCGGGTCGGATCGGGTCAGAGTTTGTGTGGGTCGGGTCGCGTCGGGTCCAAAAAGCTGACCCAAGTCCAACTTTGAATTATGGAAGCCACTGTCTGTGCACGGGTGCAGTGAAGATGGATGATTTCCGAGGCCGTGTAGCAACGGTTATAGCGACGGTTATAATGACGATCTTTACACTTCTTTCGTGTCTGTGTTACGTTTTATGTATATTTGGCGGGGTTGGACGGCGTTGTTCGTTGTCACCGTAAATGATCAATTGCCTTTTTGAGATAGCCCTTCGATTGATGGCGCGTGTGTCATCTCTCTGAATATTTAGCGGTTCTCAGAGATGTCAACAACGCACTCATGCTAAATTCCAGCGCAAATTCTTCGTCACCAAAATTTCCCAGCCTCCAGGCAGCGTCCAGTCATCTCTTTGTGCCAGCGGGATATATATACTGCCACAGCCATTGTGCGGGGTTCTTGGCTCGTTGGTCTCTTGCCAGCAAAGCTGTCCTGTGCTGACACGAGCCTTGAATGCCTCTGGCGTTCGCTACGTATTCGTACGATTAGAAATCGTCGTCGTCATCTTCACGTTTTTCGTTGTCTGAGTTAAGATAAGAAAACGTTTCGTTAGAAAACCACCGTCTCCTTCTTGCGCGTCATCCCGAGGCACGTCGCCCTCGACGGGTCCCGGTCCATCATCAGTCGTCGACCGGCCCTGTCGCACAACGATTAATAATTCAGCTATATTGTAGGTACGTTTATTTCAGGCACTGAGGCTCGTAAAAAGATAAAAGCGGAACATCAAAAGGATAAAGAAGGGCAGAGACATTACATTGCATCCTATAATATAGGCCCCAGCAATGAAGGGCCTACATAAAATAGAAATCTAAAAACTTGCATAGCTGTCTTCTTATAATTAGGCCATTATTAGCAGATAACTAAATAATTAAACCTACAATTAAATTCAAAAGTTTGTATATTGTGAAAACACAAAAAAATATTTAAGGGGATGTATAGGCCTAATTGAAAAGAGTGAAAATTTTCGGCTTCCACCCTAAATTGGGAGAAGGGAGAGTGTTTATTTACTGGAAATTGATGGTTTTTCTCCGATAACAATTCTCTCACAACCTTATAAAAACGTAAAGGTAAAGTTCGGTGGCCTAGTTGCTATAACGCATCTTACATGAGACGGACTCAAGACCAGAAGCGCTTTTACAATAGCATATGAGAAGTGGCAACGAATTGGCATGAGCTAATGATGCCGCAGCGCACTATGCGGCCGTCCATTGCCCGCGTAAGCGAAGTTAACTATTGGACCCGCGATTTGCAGCATAATATTTAGTGAAGAAAGTGTCAATATTAGGCCATATTGATATCCATGAAGCAAAGCGATATCAAAGCAGTATAGGCTGCTGCTGTCACATGGCGAATGCGTTGAAAGATTCGTGGAAAGACGCATAGGGCCTACACACACGAGCAAGCGGTTATGCTAAACCACGGTCTGGAGTGGAATATGCTAAATAAATAAGTGTTCATTTGTCAAACAGCGGACTATAGCTCGCTTACTGAACGATTGTTAGTGTCGTTCGTTTGGTCGTGCTTAAGTGCACCTGTAGCGCAGTGGCGTAACTTCAAATTTCGGGCCCCTGCAAGAAAATCATTCAGGGCTCCCTGTCCTCCCTTTTCCTTTCCTTCACGCTCCCTCCCATCCTTGCCCTTCTCTCCTGTTTCCCCTTTTCTTCTGTTTCTTTTCTTTCCCACTTCTCTTACCAGTAGGGCCTCCAAATGCAGCTAAGAGGTTTGGGGGAGCGCTGTGTTTTTGAGCATCTTGGCGCCCCAGAAACATTTCGTGTTTTTGCTGTGCGAAAAAAATAAGGACCACAATTTTAGGCCCCCTAGATTCGCCCCCTCCTCCGCCTTGCGGGGTCTGCAGGATCAGTAGTTACGCCACTACTTTATTCGTTTCATCAACCCGTTATACCAGTGCAGACAGTATGGTAGACGTAGACAGCATACGTATACGAGTGCGAGCATGGAATAAGAATTTTGTGCACGGGTCCGAATAAGTTAGGCCCTATTCGGCACGTCGCCGGCAAAAAACAACGTTTTGCCAAAAAATAGAAACACGCCTATAAGCGCTGCGCTGAATAGTAGGCCTAAGTTTGGCTTTGATTATTAAAAGTTTTTGTTGATGTACCGACCAGGTCCATTGCTTCAGTAGGTCAATAGACAGTTTTTTTCGAATCGAATTAGTCAGTACATCATCAAGCAAAACAGGATCGTGTAAGCTATACAAACTTTTTTCACGAAAATGCGTTCTGTTTCATTTTATAAAATTTGTTTTCTAACTCGTGTTACTTATTTGTCTTGACGAAGTCCTGCAGATGCGTCATGGACTAACCAATGGAATATCGGTTGTAACGTATGTAACGTATCGATTCGAATATTGCAAAACGGGACGCTGGCTCCTCACTAGACCATGGCAGTTAATCGTAATGCACAGGAGTGGGCTGTGATTACGGAGGACAGCAGGTAGTGTAAGTACTGTACACGACGGTGACAGACGACTGATATTATAGCGACAAATGATCGATTGATCATTCGAATCTCATGCCTATAACTCCAACATGGACAATATTTACCTCTTCTGCATGCTGTTCTATAGCATGGCAGCCAAATTTTGGCCTGTCGAATAGTTTTCTTCCTGTCGGATTTTATTTTCAGTACTAGGGCTTCAAAATTTGTGTGCTTGAAAAAAGTTGAAATGCTTCCATTTTGGCGGAATTTGTTGCACAGTTGAAATACAAAGCACCCGTAGGCCAATTTCCTATTTTCTTTTGTGGGACCGAAATTTAGCAAATGTTCATCGGGAAATTCTGATGATTCTGCCCCCACCGCGACCTTTTTAACCGCCAACGCCTCTCTTCCTCAGCACACTCCAGGGACGGTCAGCACGACATCATATGGCTGTCTACGTACAGGCCTATGTCGTATATTTCTAACGAGGGTCAAAGGTCAGAGGCTCTTCAGTGCTCGAACGTACGTTAAATACCCCGTTTACACGATCAAGCTGGCTCGACGAGCTGGCTGTGTGTTAGCCGGACGAGTCAGCTCGATGTTTGCTCGATCGTGTAAGCGGGGTATTAGTTACGTGTAAAACCAAAGAGCACTCGATTGTTAAAGCGCGTACATTTCCGGCAAGACAGGACTGTCAATATGGTAAATTAGTAAGCCCTTTTAAAGAATCCTTTAAAATTTTTGGGATGAGAAATATCGGACTGTGATCCGCGGATTTGGAAACCCTCCACCACAGATTGAGAATTCGTAACTTATCATTTTGCATGTATAATTCGTTAAAATTTAAGACGAACGTTTAAAAATTTTTTGTTGTTAAATTAATTTCTGCAAAACTAAATTCTGTGGCTTTATCAAATTCGCAAAAATTCGTAAATTTCAAGGAAAAACATTTTAAAAATCGTAAAAATTTAACTCTTAATATGCCATGGACTTAAATCGCCATGCGGATTTTCGTCAACATATAATTGTCTGTTTTTGGCTAATATATCGACCGCCAAAAACTTTCTGAACTCTCCTACATGCTTAGAGAGTGGGAATTAGTTAAGAGCCGGAATAGTAAAGGGTTAAAAGTTGTCTCATAAGCACAAATTCCACTTCTTCCATTTCTTGTAAATTTGTGGTACAAGTCAATGTAAAGCACGTTGTACAAAGAATCTACCAAAAATTAAAGTAAATAAGTAAAGTAAGTAAATAAGTAAGTAAATAAGTAAAGCTTGAATATATTTATATATATTTTTAAAAACCTCTAAAATGTATTTTATCGCCACAACGTTAGCAGTCTGAGAGGAGAGTACTATACAAAATGCAGCAAGAGAAAAAATGGAGAAAAACAAGAAAAAACGGCCAAAGTCAGAGAGTCAGAGAATTCGTTCGGAGATGGATAACTAGAGGGTTAAAAGAGAGCTGAAAAACTGTAATGTCGTACTAGGCCTATAATCCTCGCAACAACGACCAGCGGTAGCCAAGGCCTGTCGTACGTCCGGAGCGTATTCAGTCCACTTCCGTTCAGAACAGTGCCATTTGCAGCAACCGCAACAGGAACAGCATCCCCACCCCTCTCTCCCAACTCGCTTCCGTCCCTTTCCGCGCCCCGGTCGCCGTCGTCGTCCGGTCGTCGCCCGTTTGCCGTACGTACTACGCTACGCTCCGATCCGATCCGCGGATTGTCGAATATTCCGTCCGCCGCCGATCTGCGATTGATCAACCAATTGGAATTGCATAGCAGCGTAGAGCTACTTCAAGCTTAATTGTATAAGTTAAAGCTAAAAAATAAAATCTGGTAGCTGCTGTAGCGCTCCTTACGTGAGACGGACTCATGGCCATAAGCGCTTTTACAATCTCGGACGTAGCAACTGATTGGCATGAACTAACGTTACCACAGCGCACTATGCGGCCATCCATTGCCCGCGTCATCGAACAACTGGACCCGCGGTTTGCAGCAAGCAGACATACCACCGCCCCAATAAGCCACATTAAGCCTTTACCCCGTAGTCCCTAAGCTAGGCCTACTTAGATAACGATATAGTCCGGGTACGATTTTCTGCCAAATGCGTTTCGCAAGCCCGAAATGTACCGAAAGTTGTTTTCGGCCGGGACTTTACCACGCTATGGGAGCTTATGAGTTATTACGCCCCCAAACAGTGGTGTAGATAAGGGAGGACAGGGGGCCCAGGCCCCAAATCCTCCAGACAAAACATAAACATACGTTTAAACTTCACGAAATTAGCCAATTTGGTCAGTTTATTTTGGGGAGAATAATTACATTGTTGCCACCAGATCTTATCTTTTAAAGCTAAAATGCACCGAATTTGATTTCGGTTGTGGGACCCCGCTGGGAAGCTCAGCGCTCCCCCAGACCCTCTAGCTGGATTTTAAGGGGTTTTACTTCTAAGGGAAGGGAAGGGAGAGAAAGAAATGAGGACAGGAGAAAAGAGAGGAAAGAGTAAAATGGGAAGGAAAGGGATGGGAGGGACGAAAGGTGGAAGGGAAAAGGAGGAAAAAGGAGACGAGTCCCTCCAATTGAAATTTCTGGCTACGCCACTGCCCCCAGAACTCTATTCGACTGCAGAAAGTGAAGAAAAAGATTGCTTTCTTTTCTCGTCGACCCCACTCTCGATCTCTGCACTTCAATCCGATCAACGAAGTTGCTTTACGCCGGCCGACTCGGATGGGTGACTGCCTGCTGGCAGGTAAACCATCTCGGGATGTAACCAACCGCCCAATTTAGCCTTCCATCCCTCCTAGGTAGGTAAATCGAGTAGGCCTACCGGCCTATCTGGCTGGAGTTAAGGCGGGGCGCATTTATTCCTGTCAAGTGGCACGTAACATTGCGTGATGCCATACGGCAGGTAACACTCCTTAGCTCTGAGATAGGTTTCCTATAAAGAGCTATACACGACCTTTAACCTTTGATCTTTTTACAAATTTTTATGCGCACAAATTAAGCACTGCGGATCGCGAGTCTTCGGGCGAGCAGATCCGCGCCGCGCAGTCGGCGATCTGTGCGGGGTCGTACTCTGTCTCCGTACCCGTATGGGCCGTACCCGTACCGTACGTAGGCCCATCGTAGTACGTCCAGCCGATATCAGTGCTACAGGGCTGGCTGCTTGTTCGTTGAGTGATGAACGCCGTACTGCGGTGGCGACACGCTGCGGTCAATCGTCGAATCACGCTAACTAGAAGCCACCGCGGACGGACGTTGGTCGTCAGTGATTACAGCAAGCTATGTATAGGGCCTGCTAACGGTACGTAATTAACGCACTAACGCCCGTGCAGAATGGCGTAGCTGAACTGAGCTGACACGGTTTACCTTTTAACGAAGTGATTAATGGGCATACAGTAATGCATTACAGTAGGCACCGTCTAACAGCGTCGGTGACTGCGTGACTACGCGCTCGTACACGTCAGCCGATGACAAATGGGCCCACTCTGCAGTTCGTCAAAAACTAAACCGTTCGATTCAGTTTAGTTTCTTCGCTTTGTGCGCGTTTTTACCGACGCTGTCAATGGTTCGCAACTGCTATAAGTGACCCTTAATGTCGAAATGCGTGTATGTGTCCGACTCGTTCTTGTTCGATGGTGTCTGTCTGTTCGTAGCTCGGTTGTTGTCTAGCAGTCGCGAGCCACGTTGCCTACCGGCTACAAGCGATTGTACGCATTACGCAACGCTGGAATTATAAGCACCGCTTTCAGTGACGTCATTTCAGTAAATTATTGGGAGTCTCAGTAATCCTTGGGGGTCTCAGTCTGCGTAACGTAGTGTCTTTGCAGCAGTAACACTGTTTCAAAGGTACGATTTACAGGGGAACAGTTAAAATTTCAGATCCTTGGGGGTCTGTAGACCCCTCCAGCCCCCTCCTAAATGATGCCCCTGCATGACCGCTTTTTGCCTTTGCGTCGCATCGCTTACGTCATCTGCGTCCGTTGCGCTTATTGCGTATATTTTGCGTTTGTTGCTTGCGTTGGGTTCTAAGTTTCATCGGAGTCTTCACTGTATATGCGAGTGTAGCGAGACATAGTACACTGTGGACCATGTTGAAACGTACTTATTTCATGACCGTGATCGACGGCGTGTTCTGTCTGAGCCGTGCATGTGATAAACAGACGCGAGACGCGTTTCAATCATCACGCTTGACTATAGTGCGATTATGAGTGGCTATAATACTCTAGACACTGTTGTGAGAGATATGAAGACGAAGTTGGTCATAAAATAATGGAAAACAGTTAAGGTCAATCAAGCCCCAAATGCTTTGATTTTTGAGGATTTGTTGTACGGCTATTAAATGTTGTACAACGAAATGAACGTTTTACTATTCGTTCTGCGCCGAGCCCGTTGTGGGTTATTTACAGTTAACGCGCTATACCTAATAACCGTCCGTAAAATAATGTTTCGAGACTTGAGCGGTACGTTTAATCTTACTTACTCACTTAGGGCCTACCCGTGCTTGCCTTATACGGCAAGTCTACATCAAATCGAATTAAAGTTTTTGTTGGCTCAAATCTGACTTCGTATATAGGCCTAGGGATAGGAGCATACTGGGCTACAGCTGTAGGCATATACTGATTGCGTTGTCCATCTCTCTATAGATGATTATAGCAATTGGGCTATAAACGTCCAGTCGTTAGGAAGCTGGCAAATTAAACCAGTATAATCGTGCATTGGCGACGGTAACCGGGAGGAGGCAATTGGTACAACCGCCCTCCACCAAGAGCTTTCCAGTGGTTAGCGGGAATCCGCACACTTTAAACCCCCAAATGGGGTCAAAGTGTGCTCGAATAGTTGTACATTTAAACATCTGCAATAGCACGCGTCAAAGTTGATACAGTTCACATTTATAGCTAAATGTGCACGAAACAGGGCCAAAGTCCAAAGCGGAAGAACTTGTACGTTTAACTTTTGGCATGTTTTCGTTAAGAAGCAATTGTCATAAACCTGAGTCAGCTGATTACTGAAAGAAAAGTATACATTTCAGTAGGTTAATATCATCAGCTTCTGGAAACGCGACCTTATACCGGTCTTTGCACTTCCGTTCCCCGATGAGTTTCAAACTACATCGAGTTTAGAATTTTTACTTTTAACTTTCATTGTAACTCGAAATCATAACTCGAAACCTAACCCTGACTCTATAGAATATACACGAGCACTAACTCTAATCTTAAAGTTAACCCAAACCAAACCATGACTCTTATAATCGAAAACTGAGACTCGACTTTTTACTCGCAACAGCAGGTACTGCTGTAGCGCGTCTTAGCCATCGCAGTTCTGTCTGTCTGTCTGTCTGTCCGTCCGTCACACGGGTGGATCAGTCAAAAACGGTGCAAGCTAGGATCACCAAATTTTCACCGTCGGCTGCCAGGAAGACTCTAGTTTCAGGATCAGTAATGCCTTTCCATAAATTCTAAGGGGATCACCCCGAACGAGGGCGCTAAATGAGAGGGGTGGGAAAAATCTGCGATTTTTAGCCGATACGGCGTTGGCTAAGCGAGACAGGTGGCGCCCTCTGGTGAGTACAAGTAAAACACTATAGTTTGCCGCCGGTCGTCTGGCGCTCTCTAGCGACTGATTTTGTTTTACTGTGCTTTCAAAGTTCAAACATGCACCGCTGTTGCGCGTTCCCTTTTGCGTTAGCAGGGCTTTTTTTGTTAAAAGTCAAGATGCGACTCGACTTTTCATAAGTCAAGTTGCGGTACTCGGAAGATGCATCAAAGATCGAGTACTGCTACTCGAAACACGAAAAGTACAACTCGATGACTTTAAAGATTTTTCCCGATTCCGCGATTTGGAGTCCGGACTCCAAAAATTTTTAAACTGTGCAGTATGTGTTGGCAGACACCAGTGGCGGTGCAATCTGCGCATCAGGCGCACGTTCCACTAGCGGCATCAACATCCATAGCGACAAGTCGTGTCTCGTGTACCCTTGACATCAGCACTCCTCACACTGCGTCTTCGATGACCGGTCGCTGCACGTAGGTAAACTTCATTTCTCGTTCGTGTGCGCTGTGCAGTTTCCGAAACCGAAACCTGAAACTATAGAAACAAGAAAGCCCAGCGTTAGATTCTGACCAGGGGCGTCAACACCATTATAAACCTTGGAACAAAGGCTCCAAGAAAAAAAGGGAGAAAGTTTTTTTGGTAAATTGGAGGGAGTTCAATATTATAATTCTGTATTTCTGTATGACGCTGTTGGCGCGATTTACGATATCTTGCAAGCAGAAGTATTCTGTGATGCTTAGAATGCAACATATTCGTTTTTCGACGCTTCCCCGAACCCCCAAGTTGGCTAGGGAGAAGGGGGCCCCTCCCCGTTCCCTACCGCCGCGATGCCTACGGCGCTTCGTTCTCGACAACTGCGGCGTATCACCTTAAGTTAGGGGAAAACTTGCTCCAAGGGCTTTAGGAGGGATAGACGGTCCTGATTCTGACCATGTGCCATTTGCAAGCGTACTTGCGCAAGTAGCCATAATTGCGTTCTTAGCCTTAACGTTGTCTCGGCGTTTTACCCTAAGTAGCGGGATGGAAAATGAGTAATGTGCAGCTTAATGAGTGCTTAGGACTAGTGAGTATGCTGCTAAGTATGTCAGTGCGTGTCCCTCTTTGGGCCTAAGCCGATTGTGCCCCCAAATTTTCCAAAATGGGGAATTTTAAATTTTTGCTTTAGAATGTGTATTTTGGACGAAAATTTTCCGACAGACCAAAACTTATGGGGACCAGTTACCTCGTTCCCCTGTGCCCATGTCTGGTCGTTCACCCGACAACGTTACAAATGGGGTCATTGGGCCCCGGAGACGCATGGCTGCGCAGTGCACAGGCGTTGATGCAACATAACGTATCAGCGTAAAAGCCATCGACAGAAGTCCTGGAGCTATCCGGTCCTGCCGTTATAGCCCGTTGTGTTTAATATTCACGACAGCGAGAGATCACGTACGGGACAATCCAGTGTAGTGCTGGGCAAATCTTAGATAAAAGCCCATGTGTGCAAAATGATCTAGAATTTTTGGAGATATAGACTGCGATTTTTAGGCCCGAGTCCTATATCCCAAGGTCTCCAAACTTTGCCCTCGAATCTCAGGCTTTTTGCCCGAAATCTCAGTAAAGCATATTTTTAATTTTGACTACGTGCAGGCACATTATTACAGTTTTGTTGCTAAGTGGGATTAGCGGTACAAAAATTGCGGCAAAAATATCCATCATAAAACACGAAGTGATTACAATCTGTGGACATTTTTCTGATTTCGTAGGCTACTCCCAGCTAGATCAGCTAGCATTAGACTGTCCACGTTTTTTATATAAAAAACAATAGTTGTACAACAGTTTATACTGAGTTAAAGTTACTCGCTAAACGTGAGCGATTTTACGTCGAATTTTGCACTTTGAGAATTAAAAAATCGCGCAATTTCGAAACAAATCTAATCCCAAAATTGTGCACATTGGCAACGCACTAATATCGCGATTTTGAATCGAAAAATAATTCGATTTTTGCCCAGCATTGAAATTTACCTTAACGATGTAGCTACTGATTACGTTTCATGGCTTCGCGACCAACAGCTTGTAATAGAAACGGCTAAGGTGACGTAAAATGTAGCTTTATAGTTTCGCGATTGTTCCCCGAAAACCAATAACAACGATTTTATGTGCAGTGTTCGTCGTAAACAGAACTAGCCTACACGATGAACCAAAAAACCGCGTCATAAACTTCGTTCACAGAGAGATCTTCAACAAGACTTAGACCGAAACCGTCAAATTTAGTAAGTAAATAAGGAAATAAGTAAGTGAATTTATATAGCACATACTCAAACAAATTTAATACGAATATTGTGTTGCATGGCCGTCTCAATAGTCCGCATTACGAGTATTTCAAGTCTGTTCGTCTCTCTCTGTCTTATATGGACTCTTAACTCTAAAAACGGA
>Ga0209671_1008413_pt1 | contig 10796 bp, 4 predicted proteins | sample WorMetHERISLAND2_2_FD_187401 | JGI IMG/M metagenome (GOLD analysis project Ga0209671, IMG submission 187401) | Marine gutless worms symbiont microbial communities from Max Planck institute for Marine Microbiology, Germany - Olavius geniculatus... | ecosystem: Host-associated > Annelida >...
CACATACAATTTCTGTTTTAATTATCTAAACTAAACCTACTGAACATAAAAATGACTACTAAGCTACTAACTACTAAATACATTTTATCAAACCAATCACGCAAACACAAATATGAACTATACAATCCAACTCGGAATACCCGAATATAAAAACGTATATTAACCGAAGCGCATTATTGCAAATTGTCCGCATAGTGTGCCAGTGAAAGAACTTTGAAAGTCAGTCAACAATAAACAAAGATGTGAACATAAGTGCAGTGGCACGTTTTTATGGTTCACGGTGTACGTATTAGCACTCACCCGTGAGCCGTTACCTGCAATACCTGTAGTGGCACAGGTGTTGCCTTACAGTGCTTGTCGTATACACGGCATAAATCTAACGCCGATTATGCTTGCTGGTGGTATACGGACATACGTAGAAGTTTTACTTGCACAACTTAGCAGACATCGTTGGCAACGTTTTGCCTACCTGTAGCCTAGGTAAGTAGAGTCGTTTCGTATAAGACGGAGCACATTGCACTTTTACGTTGCTGCAGAGTTATATTTGCTAGCAGCCTGATCTTAAAATAATGAAATAGTAGATTGAATTAAATTAGTTTAGTTGCTTTATTTAGAAACTTCTGAAAACTACTGACCGGCCAACACACAAAAAAATGGAAACGCTGTTGAAACGTTTGAAGGTTTACTTGTTTGCAATTATTGTGACAAGTCTGGAACTGTTAGAGATCTGGTGTGTCGTCGAAATCATTAAAAATGTTTCGCAGATCAAAATGGAGTTATAACGTTGAACCAAAATACAGATGCATTGCCAAAAAATGACATTTCTGGTAGGTCTCCAAATTCACGCAGTTCAACCCTTAAACGCTTTTGTTTATTGTCGTTATTGTTACACTTGTTTTTTTCTGTTTGTTTAGGCCTATTGTAGTCGTTTCATGCTCGCGTCCTGTTAACTGCTGAAATCATGCCGAGGCAACACTGTCGTCAACTGTCGAATGTCGTCAGCGGTATAGTTGACTGATCTCAGTATGGCATGCAGATTTTGATGTCATAAGCTAAAAATGAGGCTGAAGTTAAGTGATGTCCGGCGCTATAACAGCACTTTAATTATCTTCAACATCATTGCGCTGTCCGCTGGTGCTCTGTTCTTCATCAACAATTTAACTGCATCATATAAATCCTCCCGGGCTGCATCGTCATCATCATCCTCATCAGTTTCAGAGGCTGGCGGAGGACGTGTTCGGGCGCTGAACGCCAGCGCTGTGCTTCACTCGCTGTCGGCGACGTTTGTCCGTGTAGAGACATCTGTAGAAGGTGACTCATCAGGCACAAGACGTCTTGTGCTGTCCGTTGACGCGGCCGATATCACCAATTTCATGAACTCCTGGCAACGCGGCTTCACCGGCGACTCGGTACGTACGCGTATTCGCACACGGTTTGGGTTCCCTGTCAAAATCGGAACCGACAAAACCGGGAACGTCAAAAGTACCCCACACGAACCCTAATCTCTAATCATATTCTCAACTTTATTTTTCAAACTTAAGCTTACATCACTGTTTCTCGGTTTTGTCGGGACACCTTCGCGCACATCCTAACCGATTTCGGCATCTGCATAGTTTCAGACAACAATCCTCTCGCCCTGGTTCTGTTTTTATAACGTACAGCAGCAGTCGTGCATCATAAAGCAAACGACGATGCGGTCTATGCAATCCGATCGCAGTCTGATTACACCACTGTCTGAAGTGGTATAAATTCGTACTGCGTACTCATTTATCCACTCCAAACTGTGGTCTAGCCTACACTTGGCCCACTCAGCGGCTAAAAATACGAGTAAAGCACAAACACCAACAGCTAATAAAAATTTATACCGTTAAATTTCACATGAGCAAGCAGTACTGCAGGCTCGTCAGAGGCTTAGCATTAGTCCTAATACGCTGCAAAACAATACACTGTAAGATAAAAGTGTGCACGCCGACAGTGATAAAAACATTAAGGGCCGATTACGTAAACTTCACTCAACAATTGAGCCCACTTTAGCTCGCTGATTGCAGTTAGCTTTAGGTGAAAAACGCAAATAAGCCATTTGGCTCAGTCCCACTAAGTGATTAAAATCAGGTTTTTGCCGTAATTAAATAGCAGCTTTAATAGGTCGGTCAGCAGCGCATATTTGTTAAAATTTAGTAATGTTAATTTTTTCGTAATTCATATGTGCTTCTGCTTTTTTGCAAACTTCTGTGTTCAACGTTTACAGTCGCAGCATTATTCTTTCTCGTGTTTTTAATTGTGTATACAACTTTGTTTGCAACAACGAAGCTCAACTCAGCCTTTCATCCCTCCGGGGTAGGTGAATCGAGTACCTGTCTGTCTGGCTAGAGTTAAGGCGGGGCGCGTTTACCTGTGCCGGGTAGCAGCTATCACTGTGTGATCCCGTATAGCAGGTGACGCTTCGTAGCTCTGTGGTGAGTTTCCTTTCCTTAAAAGCTATACACCACTTTTATTTTTAGCCTTAACTTGGAAGAGGCCAGTTGGCCCTTGTCTGTTTCGTTCTTTTGTCAAAATTGGGACCTACAAAACCGGGAATCTCAAAACTATCCCACTACATGAACCCTAATCCTAACCGTAACCCTAACTCTAACCCTATCCCCAACACTAATCCATAAACCCCAACCTTAGCCCTAACCTTAACTTTCACCTAACCCTATTCCTAATTTTAACTCTATCTCTAACTTTAATCCCTAAACCTATCCCTTACCCTAGTTACTAACCCTAACCCTCAGGGTGACCACTTGTCTGGAAAACCTGGAAATGTCAAGAAATTTGAAACATTTCAGGGAAATGTCAGGGATTATGTTAACAGTCAGGAAATTGTCATGGAAATTTCAGAGAAAAATTTTGTCAGGGAAAAGTGTCCCAAAACTGTTCATTACTAGTTGAATATTTGCGTTCAACTCCATTTTTTTCTGCTCGCTTCGCTCGGAGACTTGTACTCCCATACTTTTAAATTTGCGGTGCCAGTAAGCCGCTTTGTTTGTCTTTATTGTTTAAACTGCACTAAATTTGGTCAGTTAATTCTCTGGAAAATAATTAAAATTGTTGCCAATAAACGTCATATGGCTACTGTTGCGAGGGGCGATACTACGTCTATGTTCCCTTAAAATGTCTGGAAAAGTCCGGGAAAAGTCAGGAAATTTGATCGTGACTGGAGAGTGGCCACCCTGAACCCTATCCTTAACCTTATTTGCTAAACGTAAGCCTATATCACTGTTTTCCTGTTTTTGCCGTTCTCGGTTTTGTCGGTCCCGGTTTTGTCGGGATACCGTTTCTGTAATAAACGGTAATTTTGTCACGTGGAAACACGCAGACGGAACACTATCCGGACGACGGAGGAATCCTGCTACATAACCCGGACCTGTGCCGCGAGGGCGCCAGGTCTCTGGACTGGGTCGTTTACGTTCACACGTCACCGAGCAATCAGCGACGACGTCAGCTACTGCGTGATACCTGGGCCAATCAGAACCTGTTCACACGTCTCAACTTCAGAGTCGTCTTTCTGCTCGGCAAATATCCGCCCGAGTCCTCCAATCTACAGGCACGCGTTTCATCCGCTGTCTTTGTCAGCTCACGTATAAGTAAAACCAAAACGTTGCGTTTTTTGTTTATTTGCAGAACGTTTATCGGCAATACCAATAATGCGTGACTTCTTCGTCATTTGCACGACCAAGAAATATTACGGTGAGACGTAAGATAAACGTAAGTAATGCGTACGTGAGACTACTTTTATGGCGCAAGCCAATTCAGATGTCATAGAGTGCAGAAATGTAATGCGCCTATGTTCTGTGCTTATTTTTACCGAAGACTGTCTTTGAGTGAGATAAGTGTCGTACGACCCTGTGACTCAAAAGGTCTTATGATTATCATTACTATGTCATACTGGTTTATTATTAGGCTGAATCTGCTGCGATTCATAATTCATTGGGCATAAAACGTAGGTGCACCACGTAGAGTTTATGTTGACATTTTTCCAAAGATGTTATAGTAGTTATTTTAAAAGCAGCGAACAACGTCAACAACATCAACATTATACAGACAGAGTGACGGATAGATGGACAAACCGACAGTGGCAATAGCCGCGTGATTGGATAGGCCTATAGCACGTTCTGTCCGATTACTGTAGGCCTATAGTTAAAGGTTAAAAAGTTAAATGTGGTGAATGGGAAGCCCATCTCAGAGCTACGAAGCGTCACCTGCCGTATGCCGTACAGTTTTGCCTATCACCCGACACAAATGAACGTGCCCACCTTAATCCCAGCCGAGATAGACTGATACTCGATTTACCTACCCCAGAGGGTTAGAAGGCTGAGTTTACCTAGGTGGCTGGTTACATACCCAGATGGTTTACCTGCCCGCAGGCAGTCACCCATCGCAGTATTAACCGGGCCCGGCGTACAGTAACTTCGCTGATCGGATCAGACGCGTTACCGCTACGTCACGCCACAAACCCGCCTTGTTGCCGGTTTGTGCCTGGATGGGTGACTATTTGCAGGCAGGTCAACACTATCTCGGTATCATAGGTGTAAAAATTTTTACGTTTTTTTTTATTTTTGCTTCGTTTTTTACGTTTTTAATGTTTTTTGTTTTGCTCAACGTTTTTTAATATATTTTTTTAAAAACGTGCAAAACGAATTAATAAGCCTAGTGATGTAGTTTACTTAGTTAGTCCAAATATAATTATAAATTTTTCAACTAGTATATTTGGTTAGTTTAATGCTATGGTTTTATGACCACACAGTTGAATTGAAATTAAATAACGTTTTCTCTATCTAAACTATAGTTCCAGATATACTGCACTTACATCATTAGGCATTAATCAAAAGGTTAGGCCTATGGCTACGTTTTTTATTCTACGTTTTTAACGTTTTTAAAAAATTTTTCCTGGAACGTTTTTACATCTATGCTTGGTATATAATTGGTATATAAATGACAGATCAATACCCTGGGTCAGCAAGGTTAAATACCTTGGAGTGTACTTTTGCTGTAACAGTGGTGATACTGACTTAACAGATATATGCAGGAAATTTTATGGACATTTCAATAGCATATTATCAGTAGTGGATCGATGCGCAAATGAAATGGCTGCCGTACATCTGGTTAAGACCTACTGCTTACCGATTCTGACATATGGCTGTGAGGTTTGGACGCTATCAAAGAAGAGTTTACACACAGTAAGTGTCGTGTGGAACAACTGCTTTAGACGGATTTTTAGGTGTTGTTGGAGAGAAAGTACTAGACCCCTACAGTACTACTGTAATGTTCTGCCATTGTCTTATCTGATTGATCAGAGACGGTTACTTTTCTGGCAGAAGATTCATTATTCTAATAATGTTGTACTGAGAACTTTGTCAGCATTGAAAAACAATACGTTTGTTGCTATTGGCTCTAAATATGATGTTATCTCATATAATGTGGCAGTTAAACCGGTTGTATGGAGTGCATTTGCAATGTCATTGGAGTCTGTGTTGATGTGACATTATTTTGAGTGTGCCTTTGAGCATACTCGTAGTTTACTCGTAGTTTGAGTTTTTAGTGTTTTTAGTGTATTTTATTGTGTGCTGCTGCCTTTTGGCGTAATAAACGATGATGATAAGACTAAGTATCACTAGACTAACTAAGTAAACTACCACCACTGTCTGTTTCTGTGGTCTGTGCTTTTCAAAGTGACTGATAAAATTTTCAATAAACGTTTTAAAAAATAAAAATGTTAAAAATTTAAAAACGTGGCAAAAATTTAAAAAATAAAAAAATAGTTTTTACATTTATGGTTTAAACTGCACTAAATTTGCCAAATTGGTCAGTTTATTTTTTTTTAATTGAAAATTATTGCCACCAGATCTCGTCCTTTAAAGCCAAAATGCACCAGATTCGATATCGGCTGAGGCTCCGCCCAGACCCCGCTGGGGGAGCTCACAGCGCTCCCCAGACCTCCTAACTGCATTTTAGGGGTCTTACTTCCAAGGTAAAGAAAAGGAAGAGAAGAACACAGGGAGAAAAGAAGACAAAAAAAGAGAAACGAAGAGGAAAGAAAAGGGAGAGGAAAAGGAGACGAGGTCCCCAATACACGTTTCTGGCTACGCCACTAAGAAAAAGAAGGGGGAAGAGCAACGAAAAGGGAGAGAACGAAAAGGACGAAAAAATTAAGGGGGAGAAGGGAGAGGAGGCGGGCGTCTGAGTTATGGGGAAGGTTGCTTCCTGATGCTGAGGGGGATGGACGCCCTTGCCTATCCAGACACCACTTGACAGTGCCAAACCACAAATACCAGCGGGATAGTACATCGCGCGGTGCGCGTTTGACGGACGCGCTTATTGGCACGACGGAGCTACAGCTTTCATTTTGAACTTTTTATTGTATGCTGCATTTTATTGCGATTAAAGATTATTATAGCACCGGGCATAGGCTACTTAACGGCAACTACCGTTGGTAGTCTGTCCACTACAACAAAAACAGAATTCAACTCTGGCAGCGAAAACATTTGTCTTTATTTTCTAACCGCCATGGTTAATAGCAGTTTCATTTGTATTGGAGTGTCAAACGATTCTCACACAATCGACAGAATGCGTAGGCGTCTGAGCTGATAGAAAATTAATGAGCAGCGTTCACGGAAACGGTGCAATTATATTTACGATCGTAAAACGAAACGATCGAAAGACACGCTAACAATATTTGTTGCTTTGTTTAGTGTTTAGGTCTACGTTGGTTTGCCATGGTAACAGCCATCGAGATCCTATTGACCAGTTATCTTTAAAACTAACTAATGTAAAGCTGGGCCGTTCAAGTAATTTAATTGTTCGAGTACTCGGGGAGTACTCGAGTAGGTTTATAAATTAGCATAGTACAAGTTAATGCTTTGTAAGTTTAGCACTAAATTGCAGCAGGTGGCTACAAAAAGTAAAAATTTTGAACCAAAAATGTCAGTTGTTTCTGACCATTAATTATTTTGCTTATTGTTTACGTTTATTTATTTTATTCCCTATTATATTTTATGTATTCTGTTTAGTTGTTCACTCAAAATAAAATAATTTACGCGATTAGGCTATTATAAGGTTGAAGGTTTGAAGCTAAAAGTAGTTGCCGATATAGGAACTGTAGAAGTTACTGTGGTTGCAGATCCAATATCGTGTATTTATTTGCAGCTTTGATTAATCGTTGATTAATCTTACTAACCGAGTGAAGGGTTACAATTATTAGGCCTATTAATATTGTTGCAACCCTAGTCAACAGTTATAGTAAGTCACCGTATCGTGTGCAATGCACATCGATCGCTATCACAGGCAATTAATTGTGCAGCATCATTAACCATTTATCATGATACCTCACTAGGCCTATAGCGAAACGTTATACCAGGCCACATAACCTGCAGGCATTGTGGGTTTATTCTCAGTCGACAAAGTTTCGGCAACAGGTATCATTGCGCACCATTGTATTCGTTTCGGACATCGTATACTGTTTTTGCTTTTTAAGTACTGTAGGCCCCTATAGTTAAATATCAGGCGCAGGATATTTATCCGGCAGCCGTATCATCAATAGCCTAACCTCAACTCTAATCCTAATCCTAACCCTAAATCCTAGACCATAGTATTAACGCTCATTCTAATGATTACGCGTAACGCAAATCACAACGATCGACACTGGTGCCGCCGCCTGGCGATTTGAATTAAATCGGTCCAATTCAGCCAATCCATTCTCGTTTTCGTTTTGACCGGAAAATAGCCTCAATCAGTCAATTTTGCTTATTCACCGTAGGCATTAGAGAACGGAGGCCTGAACAAATTGCAAACATCAAACAGAAGTAGGCTACAGAGCTATGAACAAAAATACAATATTAAGTACAATATAATGCAGTACAAACTTAAATATCAGGCCTAATAAGCGTTTTTGTAGGCCTAGGCCTATAGCATGCAGATAGACTATTTGTAAAGCAGCCGAGAAGTTCCCCTTGTGCAGATTTACATGAAATTTTGCATGAGGCGTCATCTGGCTGACATAATCAACCGTGCAAAATTTTATCTCAATCAGATCAGGGGTTTTGATTCTGTGGGGGTCGAATTTTTGGCTTTCCCATAAGAAAGAGAAGTCGCCGTTAACACAGTGGCTTGAACTACCGTTCAGCCTGTGACAAGGCCTGAACGTATTTTCACAATTTTTGACACGCATCACGCTACACGCTACACTGCCGACCCAAGCCCAACGCTAAAATGTGTCGTTCTAGGTCTGTGTGCATAGGACAATGTCGTCAGCCACAGGACGAGATGAACTGTCGCCGTATTCGCTCACTGCGGCCGGACAAATCAACTTCAAAGACAAAAACGTTCCGCAAGAGTGTGACGACGCTTCGCCGGTTCCGGTGAGTGAATGAGTTCATTGTTTGCTCACATGGCGGACTTGATGTGCTAAAACAAACGTTTGGCCAAAAGACTTAGTATTTACAAGCAGATTTGTATTCTGCCACTGGCGCTTGGTAAGCAACAGTAAACAAATAGGCCTACATCTTCGAGTTGAATATTTATGCGTAGGCCTAAGCCTAATCGTCTAACAAAACAACAGTGGCGTCATTTCAGTAAATTGCTGGGGGTCTCAGTAATCTTTGTAGGTCTCAGTCTATGTAACGTATTGTTTTTGCAGCAGTAGCACTGTTTCAAAAGTACAATTTGCAGGGAAAAGGTGAAATCATAAATCCTTGGGGTCTTTAGACACCTCCACCCCTTAAATGACGCCTTTGCAAAACAAGCAGCTTAACTGGATTAAATATTAGGCTACGGGCATCCTCTGTAAGGCCTATAGCTCGGCTTACACTGACATTAAAACAGCGACATGTTAGATAAATAGGCCTAGGCTTATACTACGCCTTGAGTTGTCGCCAAATCTGTTGTGCAAAGTAGTAGGCCTACAGGACTATGCCTATACGAAGGCCCCTACAAACACTTATTGTGCCTGCTAAGCAAAGTAAAAAGAAGTTGATAGTGCGGTTTTTCGCTACAGTTCGTGTTAGTATCGCGAAGCAAAGAACAGCAGCAGCAGAAGAGCGATTTAGAAGACGTTCTCGAACACTTGCAGTTGTCCAAGCCGTCAACGATGATCGTATCAGTGTTAGACAATGACGAATGCACGTCAATGAACGAAGGAGCTATGCAGATGATCTCAATGAACTTGGTTAAAGCGGCATCAATCGCAGGTAAGCAATACATGTAGTCATACTGAATTACTCTCCACTTGTCTGTATAGGCCTACTAGGTAACGTACTATAACGTTGTCAAGGTAGTTATCTAGATCACTGGACGTGTTTCAGCGCCCCCAATAATGAAAAAAGCAACATTTTTCACAGACTATAGCCGTTTTGCACTGAATGGCGTGTTTAGGTGAGGATTGGTTTTCTAAGGCGTCTCCACCTTATCTTTTAATATTTCCCTTGAATTCCCCAATAAGTAAACCCAGCCTCACATCACCGCCCCATGCAAAGTTGCAAACGACCTATGCAGGGCCGGATTAACGCATAGGCCACGGAGGCCATGGCCTAAAACCCCGCGCTTTTAGGGGCCCCGCGCTAAGCAAAGTAAAAACAAGTTGTGCCAGCGAACACTACGCATTCGAGAAGACGGACTATCTGAAACTTTTCAAAACGTCGACACTGCCTTCAGACTTTACCTTTACCGTTGCCGATTGCTAACACGGAAGAAGAGAGGTAAAGATGGTAAAGAATCAACTGTGTTGCAGGAACGTCAAGAGCCACAGCGAGGCCCGGGAAAACATTCCCGCGGGGCTCTTCTAGGAAGAAAATTTTTGAATTCTTTACTGCACAAGACAAGCTGTGACAGTGTGACATGTTTCTCTAGATCATCAAAGCAGACCTGCTTAAGAGCACTAGCTGCCTTCGAATGTATTATTTCAGAATTTTACAAATTGAAATCCCGGATAGAAATTTAAAAAGTAATGTAACTTTTTACATGTAGGCTCTATGTTGTCATATGATTATGATCTATCGCAGCGGGAAAAGAAAAAATGGAGGGGTAAGAAAAGAGGAAATAGTCCAGGAGCATTAGGATTTACTAAGGAAAAAAATAGTATCAAGCTGATTTTTTTTTCAAAATAGTTAGCCTGGAGCACTAGGAATAACATATCAAAACTCCCCAAGAATCCCAACTGTGCTGTCTTCAAAATTTGAATTTGAAATTTTTAACAAAATAAAAAAATAGGTCAATTTTTAAGTACGTCAAAACATAGGCATATTGCATATTAAATCAAAGGAAATAAAGAGTAGAATGTAAATATAATATTGATGTGTTAATACAATGACTCTACTGCCAGTGGAGGTAAAAAAACTGCATTTGAAGAAAATGACGAATGCCAATATTCGTTATCCGAACTGTTAGATATTCACCAGTCTTTCTTGTATAATGTGAAGACGTTGAAAGAAAAACCGACAAAGCAATATGGTGATCAAGTGATAATTACAACCATTCCTTTTTAGTCCAATGATGTCATCATGAAGTTTTACAAAGCTTGTAGAAATTAGAAAAGAAATTTGATGTACAAACCGATAAGGACAGTATAATTAGTATGGCTGCTTTATTCATTCAGATGATATTAAAATGCAGATATATAACTGCTTCAAATATCGTGCCATGGAAAGTACCAACAGTGGATTATCTATGATTCCAGACAGTCTCTCCCTGTTATTGAATGAAGTTTTGAAATCTAAAGCAACACAGACCAATCAACGAAGATGCACATCAGTTGCACATGCCAT
>Ga0209671_1008418_pt1 | contig 10793 bp, 3 predicted proteins | sample WorMetHERISLAND2_2_FD_187401 | JGI IMG/M metagenome (GOLD analysis project Ga0209671, IMG submission 187401) | Marine gutless worms symbiont microbial communities from Max Planck institute for Marine Microbiology, Germany - Olavius geniculatus... | ecosystem: Host-associated > Annelida >...
ATTTAGAAACATGTATGTGAATTTTAGCCTGGAAATTCTGATAAAGCGAATTCTGCGTCTGCAGTAGGCGTGGGGATTGGACGAGACGATGAACGCTCACTGGAGGAAGACAAACTGCAGCGGAGACGTAGCCGTTACTCGGCTGACGACGACGGAGAACAGAAGACGAGGCAGACGATGGGGGCTCTAACGACTTCAAACGTCGAGTCGACCCAAAGCTCCAGCAATTGTTCTATCAATAGCGCCGACTACGACGACAGCGTCCTGCCGTAGAACCTTGATAGATTTCTGTGCTTCCGGTTGCAGTCTGGCGAAAAGTTAGGGATGGTGGATATTTAAAAATTTTTGTTTCGTGACATTCTGTGTAATCAGTTCCGTTTGGTAACAGCATTTTGTTTGCGAAAATCTTATAGCAGAAATTGTGAATGTTTTAGGGACGGACGGCACCCACAAGCACAGGAATTAGGCCTATTTTAGTCCTAGTCAACAAATGAGTTTACGTTACCATAGCCTGGTTGCAGTATAAAAAGTATTCTTGTTAAACATGCCTTTTATGTCGTTTTCGAACACGCTCAGACTAACAAACGAGGTTTTCTTTACATTTGTACACTGAATACATCGAGTTTGGAGACACCTGGTCCTTCCACATACATCAATCTGGCATTGCCTGCAGCTTCTGCTGCTAGCGTAGAAAATATTTCGTGCCAAACATGTTCTTACTGTAGCTGTTGTATTGTTGTCATAGATGTCACGTTGTTTTCCTTCCTTAAAATCGCCATTGAATTTCTTTTCTGTTTGGTTCCACCCGGTAAGCTGCTTAGCAGTGGGGTAGGCCTATATCTTAACCACTAGTCGTAGGCCTAGTCGCGTATTTCGTTGGCGTGTGCAAGTCTTGATTGTCAAACTGCTATATGTCAACGAGTTTCTACGTCAGTTGGTTTTTATGCGGCATTTATTGTTGGCCTTAACGCTCATGCTGATGACTTCTCGTTGGATGACTTCTGTCACAATCTACATATTTAACTCTCTTGAGTGGTTACCTGTATACATATACGTATAAACTGTTTGCACAAGACGACAGACCACTCTGCACACTTACACATGCCCAGAGCCCCGGACATAAAATCTGGTAAAACATCACTTTACACCAGATTGTGAGTAATTCTGAGTAAGTGGTGTATACAGCTGAGTCAGTGTATAAGCTAGCGTTGTGCTCAGACCAGACGTCGTATCTTGTGGTCTTCTTAGTATTGTTGCATACCGGTGGTTTTCAAGAAAAATCTTTGAGTAAGTGAACTTTGTGACAAGACAAAATTCACCAACTTCCGGGATAATCTTTATCTAGAATTTTGTTCTCTTTCTTTTCAATGTCGTGAAAATACTCCTGCATTGCTGACTGCATTCCGTAGGTCTAGTGTATTAACCACTGTGAAAATCCGACTGTCGCAGAAAATCTGTGTAAAGGATAACCGGCCTATATAACCAGCGATATCAGCTTAACTGTTGTGTTGAGTTGTTTTGTTTCGTGTTTAACTATAGCTGCTAATTACTACTGAGGACTGAGAAGTATGTCAGTGAAACAGTTTTGAAAAGTGGTCAGTAGCTGATGCACTTACAACCAAAAAAACTGTTGACTCACATTATAGTTATGCAATATATGCAGTGCCAAAATTTGATGTGTATTTTTGTGTCTGCGATATAGATTTGAAATAAAGAAGTTTAAACTTGCATGTCTGGTATACACAGTACTTCTGTTTAACAAATTCCAACTCATTATTAGATTGGTTACAGTCTAACACAATTTTGTGTATGCTCATTGTGATGGAAAGTTTTATCTATTAAAATGTTTGTTACCAATCCTAATTGAAAAGTTTTAATACAGAACCTGTCTTGGAATTAGGGATTACGATCCACATGGCCGTTTCCCACTAAAATTTGCTATAACCCTGACTTACTGACCTACCTATACTCACCTTTACCTAAATTTCTAACAACTAAGATGAATTAACTCGAACTGGCACTAACCCTGAATTACATGACCTTAACCGTAACGCTAAACCCTAACTCCTCTTACGTGGGAAACGGCCGCGTAAACAGTCCCGTTAATACAGGTGTAAGTTATTTTCTTACATTTTTGCTTCTGAAAAAAATGCATAGACATAAAAGCTGTATATTTATCATTTATTTTTATTAATCACTTGCGACAGCTTTAAGGCTATACACCACCACCAATGTTGTCAGACACTTCGCACAGTAACTAGACCCCTATATCGACCACACAACGCCCATTAGTGGCCAGACTTAGACTCGACAGCCGTGAGGGTCAGTTGTTAGTATATGGACGGATCTTCATTTCCGTAGACTTGAGTGAATAGTACGGGCCTCTCTAGTCCCTCCACTCTACTCTGCCGCTGACTGCCTGGTCGGCGGAGCGAAATTTGGTGCCGAGATGCTGTGACATTGCGTCAACTTCGCACAACAAAATCCAACAGCTCATCTGACGAACTGTAAGAAAAGTGCCTGTAAGACTGCCAGTAACTGTAAGACTGTCAGTGCCGGTGTCCTATTATAGGACCGCCCCCTGAAATGTCTCCCGGAAGGATCTGTACCGGTACATTCTCCCGCCGGAGATTCTGTACCGGTACAAAGTCTCCCCCCCCCCGGAGGAATTTAGCCCGGTACAGAGCCTATTATAGATTCGCTCCCGCCATTAGACTCTCTCCCCTATGACAAACTCTCCTTTTCCATCTAATGCTGCACTATGAACGCTAAGTAATGAGGACAAAACTTTACTACAGCATCATCTTCGTTTGTGATCATCATCATCATCATCATCATCATCTGCTAATACGCTCATTATAGATTGGCCCCCGTCATTACAGACTCTCCCCCGTCACAAAGCCTATCCTTCCATAAGCCTACACTATGGGCTTATCTTATGAAATGAAGTATGCAGTGTTATTCCAGTTCTCAAAATCATTTCAGTTTCAGTTTCTATAAAGTTTTTCTTAAAATCATTTTAGTTTAGTTCCAGTATCATTCCAGTTACAAGCTACGACAGATGTAAACCAAACTAAAACACACAAACTGAACTAAACTAAACTGAACAAACATCTGTTAAGAAATGACACCTTGAAGAGATTAGATTTACACTGAGGTAAAACAAAGTTATGACCGCGTTCCCGTAGTTCATGTTTATGTTCACTCTCATCAGGCAGAAACGACAGAAAATTACTTACAATTTGTGTTGTCTCTGCAAAAAATGAATTTTAATAGGCCGCAATACGTAACAGATTACTGTGCATTAATGAAAAGTAATAAACTTGTCTATTTTTGGTAAACTTTCCACATGTTTACATATTTTATATTTTGAACTTGTTAATTAAAAAAACTAGTTTTTTCACGTAACATATGTATTCGTTACCTGCACAGAATAGTGTGGCTTGGTGGTCACCCTGAGCGAGGGCGCTAAAAGGGAAAATTTGCGATTTTTAGTCAATAAGTCGCTGTATCTCAGAAATGGTGCGAGATAGGGCCTAAGTTACTATTAATCACTAATAGGAAGAGACTCATCTAGGTGAATAAAAAATAAGCATGCACATCAAAAACCAACCATCAAACTTTAACCAAATGCGAAGTATGAACTTTGTACTTCCTGAAAGTTGAAACATAATCTGACAAAAAGTGTTACACATAAAAATAATACACATGTAACATGACATAAATAGACATATAACTTCAACAATCAACATATACAATACTCATTATTCTCGCCTAATACTTGAAAATTCGGGGCTCCAAAAAGTGGCGATGCAGCTACACTGATATAATAGCAATTAAATGATGATGATGATGACAAAGTTCCTATGGGCTGTCCTTTCAAAAACATTGCAACAATAAATAAAACATCATTAAACATTCAGCATGTTATAACTACACGTACATATGTTTGTCCTCATGAAGCATATTCGGACACATCAACTGCACTGACTTCAATGCAGCCCTGTCAATGATTCTATAAAACACATAGGCCGACCAGACAAACGATAAACTACAGACGTAGGCCTACAAGCACCCGTCCAACAGAAAAACGAGACAACAACCATGATTCAGAACATAATATCAATTCCTCAGTGCCAGAATGCTGTCTCTTTGGCATAGCGGCATCGAGGGTAAACAGTTGGATTTTAGACGTGTGCACAAAATATGAATTGTGCCCCTAACTTCCGCCAAATTGGGTGGTTTTCAACACCATATTTTGTGCTTCAGGACAAAAGTTTTCTGACAGCGACAAAAATCTTGGACTGGCTATAGGCCATTGCCCTCCCCCGCCATGATGCCATGGCTAGACAACGAACAATCAACAAATAGGCTAATGATACATCAAATAGCGAAACATTGCTAGCAGCATAAATTAGCGTGCTTTACTAAACCGTACAAAAGTAAGTCTGTGACAAACTCGGAGACTTTGTGCATTAGCCTACATGCTGCATGACATCACTTGGCTAAAATAGTGCAAGGCAACATGCACAAGTAAAATATTTGCTCACATCAACATCATTAATAGAGAAAAAATTTGAGACTTTTCTATGCCATTCATGTCATAATTATCATAAAAGTAAGCTTACGTGACTAGATTTCAAACAATAAATAATATATTTAACTAGCAATTGAAAACTTCAATCTCTACAAAAAACAGCGAATTCCGTGGCATAGCCTGAAAATCCACACTCTGCAAAATACCACTGGCCTTCCGCAAATAAGCACTAAAGCAGATAAAAAATCTATCACGCAATGTACAAGGTAGAAGCTAGCTGCCCATAAAGAAACCAGAAGACAGAGTCAAAAGAGTTAAAAACTGTGTACTGAACCTGTATAGCTTTTTATGGGAAACCCATCCAGTGCCGGCGATAGAGAGTTGGAGGTCCCCCCCAAATACAAGTGTGAGGCCCCTATAATAGGGGGCATGGGGGTGGAGCCCCCAGTGGGGTCCAAGGGCAAAGCCCCTGGTTAGAGAGTCAGCGGGCGAAGCCCCCTTGAAGCTGAAACGCTTTTGGCTTTTGGACGTTCACTAAAAGTCACAAATTTGAAACACAAAAAAACAGATACAGTTTGTGCTGTCTTTTCAAAAAATGACGTTTATAGGCCGCAATACGTCACAGATTATAAGTCAAGCATCCTAACCGTTACACCATTAAGCCACCCAGACTCATGCGAGTGGATAGAAAAATCCATCAGGTAGTCCGGATGATGAAGAAGCAAGTTGTCCATAGCCCGGAGCTGGCGGTGATGATGCATCGACAAAGGTGACAGAGCTGACGACTTCAAAGCGTTGCGCGGTTGAGTTGAGCGTTGATGGATGACAGTAAGGACCAACACACTGCAGGACAGATAAACACAGATAAACACACACTCAGTCACATGCGTTTTTTAGCAATACTGTCAAAACAAGATGGCTTAGTAGACTGAAATAAGAATACCTGTGACGTACCTGTGACGTCACAAAATGTCATCATCATCATCATATTCGTTTAATACATTAACTTGACAGAATGCAAGCATGTGCACAATTTAGGCCTACCATACAGAGAACATAAGAGTTTAAAAGTCCATAAGACTATGTACAAATGTTGCAAAAACAAGCGCATCAATTGAACACTAATCATCATAAAAACAGCATAACAGCAACAAAATTGGAATGTGTGATTGCCTAAAATCTAGTAACTAATAAAAAAAATGATAAAAGTGATGACGTGATAGGCCTAAAAACGACGTTTAAAACTTAATAACTGTGTTTATATAACATACAAGTGACAAAATTACAGTCATGTGTCGCGATAACAAGCTAGGTTGTCGCAACAGACGCTGTCGGACACTGCATAGCCACCCCACTTGGACAGAGAACTTCACCTAGCCTACTGATAACGAATTGTTAAAGTTTTACCGTTGTAGCCCCAAGAAATGCCCAAACAATCGTGTGCTCATGCCTGTAGGGATAGTTTTACTTTTTCACGTTCCAGCATGGCAGTGCACCAGCACGCAAAGATTGAGAGGTGGTTGAGTTTCTGGCTCATAAGTTGCTCAGGGCTGACATGATGAGCAGTTTTTTTCATCAGTAAAGCGGACAAAGTTAATCATCAAAGCAGCACTACTGATGTCACCAGCTTAGAACTTGAAGCGAGCAAGTTTGTTATCAAGACACATTTCATGACGTCACAGTTATGCTGCGACTAGCAAAGAACGTATAAGTAAAAATAAACTTTTGTTTGAATATTTTGAATTCGTGTTCTTCGAACTACAGCAGCTGCTAAAAATTGCATGTAAACTTACTGCCATTCGACTAAATAAAAAAAGACAAACAGAGGTCTTGTTTTACGAAACATCACGCACTACTATAATCATGCACATGCTCTCTAGTCATGATGACAAATTACCTGGAAGTAAAGCTTTGACTGACAGATGAATTGGTAGGCCGCTCCAATGATCTGTGCCTGTGGGTTGCTGATGGCGCCCACATTTGCATAAATGATATGAATATTCACGCCAGTGATTATGTTGTCACAGACGCCAGCAGATGACGACGTCGGACCCGACGTTAACTGTCAGATGCAACGCAGAGTCACAAATGCAATCAGACAGCCACAGACACGCTGCCGAAACTTCTAAACTTAACCGCGGTACAGTTTGCAGCTCACAAGCCAAAAAACGCACAGACACACAAAGTAAGAGAAAGAGAGACAGACACATGCAGAAAGACACATGTACAGGCAGACGAAGACACAATAGTGATAAAGCTGATAATGTGGGTAATAACAAAATAAAATAGTTCTAAATGCACTAAAATACAACATTCATTGCTATACAAGATGCAGCTGATAATAAAGCGATTTACCAGAGTCACATTAGGTGCACCATTAAACACAACAGTACCGAATGTGAGCAAAAGTAAACAGATGCAACAAACACAACGCAAAAATAAACAGTAGACAATGATTTTATCCTTGCGTTTTGGCTGTTGCATCATGCATCTGTAGCATACTATTTTGCGTCATCGGCGTGAAGAAAGTATGCAACGTCTTGTGTTGTGTGGATTGCATCAGATGATTGGATGGAAACTAGAAAAGCAGTGTATAGCTTTTTATGGGAAACCCATCCCATCACAGAACTACAAAGCGTCACTTGCCTTGTGGGATCCCACAGTGCTACTTGACAAGCGACAGATAAATACGCCAAACTCTAACCCCCCAGCCAGATAGGCTGGTACACGATTTACCTACCCTGGAGGGATGGAAGGCTGAACTGACCTAAGTGCTGGTTATATATACTAAAATGGTTTACTTGACTGCAGACAGTCAACTAGCCAACTAGTAACCACTTGATAGTGACCCAACCGGGCGTCAAAACTCACGACTTCTCGATCTTAAGTCTGACACCCTATCGCTACACCACCAGGTGGCGCCACCCATACGCAGTGAGTTGAACATACAGAGCAGGCGCCTGTTGTGAGATTGCGGTGAACTGGAATCCAGCTGGCGACATTTTCAACTGTCGTGTTACCGAATGACGCGACATGCGATGGTGGCGAACTGCCGAGCAGGGCATTGAGAGCATACTGCTGGCTCACATTACATGCCGAAGATGACATATTGTTGTACGTGAAACTACACAATTAGTCAATTATCAATCAGCCATCAACAAATCAAATGTTCCACTAATAAATTAATTCACTGATCAATATTCACTGATCATTCTCTCAAATACTCAATCAATAAACCAATCTATTCATAACTGTTTGTGTAGCTTTGTGAACAAACAGACAGATTGAAAGACAAATGCAGTTGTAAAAAACATGAACTGCTTTGTTTGGAAGAGGCAACCGGCGCAAGTTAATTGAGTGACTGATTAGCAGATATGTCAGCAAATTAATTAATAAAGCATCAAAGTCAAAATATTGAATATAGGCCTTAAGTCACTAGCGCAGGTCACTAGTCACCAAAAGTACAATATTGTAAAAACTAAAAACGAGCCCTAAATAAATTGGTTGCAGCTTTAAGAACTCAAACTGATTAAAATTTTCTTCATCAATTAATCCAAACAACTAAACTCAATCGTTAATTTCCGTAACCTGATACACATAATTACACACCATTACTAAAAGCAAAGTTACATGAAAATAAACGATATTGGATAAATAATTGTAGAACTCAATTGTTGACTTCCGTACCCTAGTTTTTAAAAATGTAATGACGAGTATACACTGTACAAGACTGGCCTGATAAAGCAACCGGAGCGCATGTTGACTCCAAACAGCACTGGGACACGATGTTGACTGCTGCCACTGCAGAGTGCATCAGCTGTGCCGGACAACATTGTCAGCCAGTCACTCCGATCTGCCTTCAGCTCAATGGCTCTATGTGAAGAACGAGTCACATGCAATAACGGTTCAGTGTTCTATCACATTTATCTTATCATACCTAAGCCCACAGCCAGATATTTAAAAGTTAAAGGTGCTGATATTGCTCTTTATGGGAAGCCCATCTCATAGCTACAGAGCGTCACCTGCCATATTTTGAATGTGTTACATGCTACCCAACACAAATAAACGTGCCCCACCTTAACCCCAACCAGATGGGATGGTACTTGGTTTAGCACGAATAATTCACAAAGTAGTGCAAGGATGCATGTAATGTGTGGTGGAAACTTTGGTGACAATTTTATTGCAAGCTTTTTGCTGAATCTACATGGTGCGGCGAAAACGTAGCCCCCTAAAGTTTTCTCTGTTTTCTCAGCAACCGTTCGGGATTTTAATGTAAAATTTTACAGCTTTATTCTGCAAAACCCTTGACATCCAACTACAAAGTAAAATGTGATTCTGTTGAAAAATGACGAAGTTATAGTCTTTTACACATGACCGCCAACCGATTTTTTATGTTTAACCTAGAAATGCTATTTAGTTTTCAAAAACCGGTTACCACATTTCTGCCGATGACGTCACAGTAACGTTTTAGTAAACAGTAATTTCTTCTGTTTATAAATTATCACTTAATTATTGTTCTTTTAAAGCAATCGCCGGCTGCCCATCAGCTTCATTTTCCTGCAGGACAGTGTGCCAGCACACACAGCATGCAGCACATGGAACGGGCTGCGGGCCAACTGTCCAGATTTCATCAAAAAGGACCAGTCGCCTCCAAATTTGCTAAATATTAACCAAATGGACTATCACGTGTGGGGTGCACTGTTGGAGGCTTACTGCAAGCTTAAGACAAAGCCGAAAACAACTGCCAAAGTCAAGGAAGCACTTCAGGCTATCTGGGGCAACCTGCCACAAGGACCGATCGATAAGGCTGTGAAAGATTAACAAAGTAAGCAACTGAAGACTTGTGTTGGAGCATAAAGCTGGCGGTGAACACTTCAAACATTCACAGTGACAATGAAATTCTGGTATCTGATCATTAGTTAACTGTGTTGTTTCAAAGATGTTATTGCATTCGTGAAGTAGCTTGAACATATTTAATGCTAAAAATCGGTAGGCGGTCATGTTAAAAAGTCTGTAACTTTGTCGTTTTTCAACAGAATCAGATTTTACTTCGTATTTAAATGTAGAGTGTTTCAGTAAATAAAGCTGTGAAATTTCACATTAAAATCCCAAACGGTTTCTGAAAAAGCAGCAAAAAACTTTAGGGGCTACTTTTTTGCCGCACCCTGTATTAGTGAAAGAATTGTAAAAAGTGGTCACAATTTAGCAAAGACCTGGCAAATGACTGAAATGTTTGTTTATATGAAAAAACAGTGTATGAACTGTTTTCATCAACAACTCAAAAAATCTTTTATAACCTAGTTATATCACTATACGCCATCTTAGTCCCTACCTCAGCCCTTGCATCTCAGATTCAGCAGACATCTCACCGACATTGTGCATCGGACACATTCACTTACTTACTTAATTACTGAAAACAGGAAGTGGTTAAATATAGCACAAAACATGTGCAAAAGATACGAGACTCCGGTGGGACTAGTGACGAGTTGACCAGCACGCACAGGCTGACGGACGATGTAGCCGGGATTTCCACTGAACTGAGTCACGGACTTCCCTGTACCACTCTGTCACACCAGACACTCACCATAGTAGCAATTATGATCCAAAAAACGTTTGCCGATTATAAACCAATGCAAGGGTGATATGTGTCATCGATCAAAAATCAGAGTACAAGGCAAGCCAACAGCCATCCCCAATACTTGTAAAATACTACTGCCTTCTACTTCTATTCTATGAACAACTGCAAGCTGTGTTATACACAAGCACATCTTATGTCAAAATTCCTAAGTTTTTGTTGCCATGACAACCAGGGTCCACCAATGTATATTTCCCTGGCTGATGTAAAAAGCTGAGTCATACCTTTTGTGCAAACCTAGTTTTTGCCCTGGTTTCCCCTCCTGATAACTCTCTAATAGCTTACAAGAGTTGCTAAGAGTTACTCTTGACGTACCATTGTGAAGTATAAACTCTTAAGTCAATTGCCATGTTGGGTATGCATGCATGCATATAGGTCTAATACAGCCACAGACAGAGGCATGTGACTAATGTTACACCAGCAAGTTAAACCTCCCTTCCATAAGAGATCGAAGGCTAGACCCCTACCCTGAGTTAAACACCCCCAGCTAACAAATACTAAAAAACGTCGTGCCCCAGCACTCCGGGGATAAAAATTGCAGATAAGTTGGCTTCACTATATGCAGTAATAATCAAAGAGCGACATGGGGATGACCTAACGTCCCCATCCCCACACGTTTTG
>Ga0209671_1008419_pt1 | contig 10793 bp, 9 predicted proteins | sample WorMetHERISLAND2_2_FD_187401 | JGI IMG/M metagenome (GOLD analysis project Ga0209671, IMG submission 187401) | Marine gutless worms symbiont microbial communities from Max Planck institute for Marine Microbiology, Germany - Olavius geniculatus... | ecosystem: Host-associated > Annelida >...
AACTGTGTTGTTTCAACGATGTTATTAAATTGGTGTTGTAGCCGGAACATTTTTGAATGCTGAAAAATCGGTAGGCGGTCATGTTAAAAAGTCTGTAACATCATCGTTTTTCAACAGAATCAAATTTTACTTGGCAGTTAAATGTAGAAGGTTTTAGTAAATAAAATCGGTAAAATTTCAAATTAAAATTCAAAACGGTTGCTGAGAAAACAACGAAAAACTTTAGGGGTCCACTTTTTTTGCCGCACCCTGTACATGCATGAATAAAACTAATAATGTGCCTCTGTAGTCTTTGTCGTACTGGTTCTACATAAGCTACATTGTTGTTGTTATTATTATTATTATCATTATAAGATAGAAATTAATGCATAGGATCAAGTGGATGTGCGGTAACGGCAGTGTGATAGTGACTGTTGTTTTCAGCAGTGTATCTTTAGGATCTGTTCAGTTCCCAGCACCTTTCATTTGCACTTTACACTGTAATATTGACTCACGGTCAGCAGCCTTGTTCCCAGCAGACTTGTGATGAAATAGTTGTCTCGTGAAAGTGCGTGAAACAAAACTAGAACTCGTTTCGGTCATGTGGCAAATTTTTTTTGATTTTGGCAACAGTTATGTACGATTATTTTACTCTTGTGTTTAGTAATGAAAATGTTTAGTTTCGTTATTTCTTAACGTCAAGTAATTTCATTGTGAGAAATTTTGTGCTGATAGCAGTTGTCATCATGTATGTAGTACAGTTTCTGCTGTGTGGATTACTAACACGGTATATATTTCCATCACGCTTCCGTGCCTAAAAATATCAGTTTTTGCAATAGTATTTTGACTCAATTGTGCAATGCTGGTGATGGGTATGATATTCCGAACGTTGGAAGAAGAAGAAGAAGAAGATTCCGCATAGACAGCTAGGTCCATTGCGATGGAGCTCATCCTCTTGATGGCACTTTGAACCGGCGAGGGCGAAGCCCAATTAAGCTAGCATACAGCCCAAGTTGGCCGGGTTAACCGACCGGATCGGTATACTTGCAGTCCTGGCCACAGGGCCTTCTGTTGCGCAGAACCCGCCGTTTCTTCCCTAGCAATGGCCTTGACCACCACCAGTACTCATTTTACCATCCTACGGAGGGTAGAAGGCTGAGTTGACCTAGTTGGCTGGCTCCGTACTGTAGACAGTCACCCATTTAAGTACTAACCGGGCGCGGCGCAGAGTAACTTCGTCTCATCCGAGACGCGTTACCAACTACGCCATGTGTTGGAAGTGGGTGTAATTTTATGATTCGCAACTGATGCAGTGCAGTAACTTGCAGACGGTTTAATTATGTTCAAACTGCACTGCGTTGGAAGTTGTGCATTATACGGCTTGCACAGTATTAAAGTTGGTGCTAGTTTTTGCACTGGTCTGCAAATGGCCCATTGATCTTTCGGATATCTCGGCGCCTGAGATTTCTCTGTCATACCTTGCATGCCTGTCATCTGGTGCCTTACACATCAGCAACATATTTTTCTCATTATTAATTAACAACATTGCGTGGGTCTCCCTCCGTGTTAGATGCAGTGGGGCATAAACACCCACAGTGCACTATGCAGTCTTGCAGTGTAAGCTTTTGTCTGGCTAAAGAATTTTAGGAGACATTGGTCACTGCCGCTGTCTGGTTCCTATGTCTCTGGAAAGACTCTACATTTTTTACAGTTGAATTGGATTGCTAGTTTTCTGGAAAACCTTGACATATCAGGGTATTTAACGGCTGTCAGTGAAAAGTCAAATTATTGACCAGTGGTAAGGGAATTGTTGCGAAAAAGTTTCGTCGAAGAAAATCATTTATTGTTAACTTTACATTTGGAGCAATACCAGTGTCTACTAGCACATTATAAGCATACTTTTTCAATATTGAATTTGTATTAATTATTATTATGGAAAGTTACTATTATTACTATTTAATGTTGCATTATTTTACTGTTGTTGTTGTATTTCACTACTGGGTTGTTAGTAAGCACGAAAAGGGTAACTACAGTGTGGGCAATGAGGAAAAAGTCCAGGAAAAGTTGGGGATGATCTGTGTTGTCTCGTCATTTTTGTTGGTTTGTTATCCTATGGTGGATATTTTGAGCGCGCAGTCCACATTATTACTGAAGTGTGTTCAGGACGACTTAACTGTACTACAAATATGGTGAAGTTTTTTTAGAAAGCTAGTTGGTGTGCTAAGCAGCAACCAAGCATTAAAAATATCCCTCCTCACCTATAGGGCATTGTTACACTACCTTGTAAGCTAAATATCTAGACTCTGGTGTTACCTCTTGGATCCAGCATGTTGGTAGGCATTTTTTTGGCACTTTTTGAGATAGGCACAGTTTTTAAGGTAAGGAGTTACAACCTGGCCTATGTGAAGCCATGATATATTTGAGATGAGCAACAGTAGGTATGCAATGAAAACTTTCTGTTGCTGGTAATATTGGTTTATATGTTTTGTTGATCTGTCGGTCTTTGTGGCTATATCTTTAAAGGCGTACACGCATTTGTATCATGCTGTTGGAAAGTGTGCAATGTTTTGTATAATATGATGTTGTAGTCATTGTGCAGTGTGGGCCAAAACTTTCATTTTTGAAAACATAGCTTCAAAGCAGAAACATCTTGAAGAATCTACTTAGCGACGGTTTCGGCCAGCTCTGAGCACAGAAACTAAAACGTGCAACCGTCTTGCACGCTGTTGAGCACGTAGTCACCCAGGCAACTTTGTTCTGTCTACGCGAGCAAGTAGCTCCTGTGTGGAACTGTGTCCGCTATATTTACAGTCGGTATTGTAGACCTAGTTCATATTATACAATATGCACTTGTTATGTTGTCTTAATGATTAGCAGTCATCGCTAAAGCAGCGACTTGCACACTGTTTGAAATTATATCCAAAGGAATTTGCGTTATTTGTCAGCGTGAATTATAACGATCAGAGGGAGGAGCTTGAATAGTTAACTCCATGATTGGTGCACGTATTTATACGTCATCGTTGTAAAGACTGCACCTGGTGCGTTTTTACGGTGGTGATAGAGTTTATCTTGTTTTTGACTATGCTTGTCGGTGTCGGAGTTTGTTTGAACTGTTGCAGCACTTATTAGTAAACTATAAAAGACAGTCTATTCTATGAGGCATTCAAAGGAATCGGGGTATGACCCAGTGTAAATTATTTGCCTCCTCCCCTTATTAGTGAATTGTGGTGCCCTTATAATATTCATAGGCTTTTTGGACCAGGAGATTGTCAGCAAACAGAAAACTAGTATAGTTTATAAATTAGATGTGAGACTGCTTATAGCAAGAGATAACATTTGTTAACTGGTACAATTGTTACAGCATGTCTTCCTTGGCTAAGACTGTGGTTCTGTCTGGATTATGTGCATATCATTGAGTTTGAGCACGGTTGGATAATAGATTTGAACGATTTTGTATCATTACATGACAGGCGTGACTTCCAAATGGTCTGTATTTGTTGTGTAATTCTCTGCTGCTACAGCGAGAAGTTGGCTAGTAACAATTTGCATAAAAATACTTTGTGTATGAAAGTGTCGCACACAGTTAATGGTCTGAAATTGTGAACACTTAACTTTGAATGAGGAACTTATCTGTGCATTTTTCACAAACTACCATATTTATGATAAAGCTGTGAATTAACTGTTCATCACATGGTAGCGTCGACTTGTGCGTTGACGGTTTTTGCATCTTGCTGTCAGTCTGGCGATGGGCAGTGGTAATTGTTGAAGAGAAGTCTTGTCAGAATTAATTTCATCTATGTGCACATTCAGTGCACAGTAATATTAGCATTAAAGTTTAGGTGATGGGCCACACTGCACTGTACTATTAAACCATTGATACAATTTTTGTGAAGATTTAAGGGATTCATCGGGGATTTTCACAACAGTGTCTGTAGAGTTGTTGGCGGCGGTGACGTCGTCCTTCCATTTTTTCCTGGACGGAACAATTTTCCCAATGTTTGTTTATAAAATATACGCAGAAAATAGCTCACGGTTTCATCGGTTTCGTCTGCTTATTTGCTGGTTCAAATTTGCTATAATTTTCAGCATATTATCATAATTTAGTTGTGTTTTTGTACACGCTATGGTTTTCAGCAAAGCGCAAATAATTATGCAGATATCCGAGCGAGATTTTGCCTTATGAGTTACATGCGTCTGATATTGGCTGCAGGAATCATAGGTGAAGGTGAAATAATTAACTGTGGACCACCGCTATAGTTTGTGCTTGTTACTCGATGGTTTAATTCATTCACTGATGCATTCATTGTTCTTGTATTGGCGTCTCTATCTGCCTGACAGTCTGACTGAACATTTCACACAGTTGCAGAGTCTGTTAGCTGTTTTGTAATAAGTTGTTGCTGTTTTGTATAATAAACTGTCACTATATTTATCCGGTCGTTTGTTTATGTTGTTCGGCAGCACACTGAAGCTTTGCAGCTACCCTGCTGTACATGTAATCTAAAAAGTAATCTGAGCAAAGCTCACGTGACGTGCAACAACGTCGGTGATGCCACCTGGGGAATTAGTGTGCAGTGTGCAATCAAATAATGATGCATTTTGAAATCTGAGACCTCCGTATGGAGGATTCCTTGAAACTAGGAGGTCGAAGATCATGCGGTAAAAATCTACATTTTATGCAAAAAAAATTTTGTATGGTTGCTCTTCAGTAATTTTTGTGCAGGATTTCCGTTGAAATGTGTGTTGCAGCATGAAATTATGAAAAAATCACTTAAGACCGACTTATATATTTCAAAGTCGTTCAAAGTCATCAGTGTTGGCACCTCCGGATAGCTTGTCAGCATGCAGTGCTTGTTACAGTAAGCAACAAATCTATCTGCAACCATTTTCACGCGCTATTAACTTGCAAAAAGTTTCATTTTATTGCACTGGTTTGAGTGCATGTACAGCAATAAAACAGTGCTATTTATGCCATTCTATTTTATTCTTTGCCACATGCATTAGTCGGTCAGTGTATCGAACAGAATTCCAAAGTCACACTAGGTGATCACATGATGGGAATTTCCATGGGTCGCGTGGGAATCCCATGGGAATGGGAGCTATGGGGCTAAATTGATGGGAATGAGAATCGAGTCAACAAGAATGCGGGAAATCGGGATTTTGTTTGCAAAAAAAATTCCGTACCATCTCATTCGTACCATATTTAACTGTAAGAAATTTTACGCCTCAGCAACAGTAGTCCTACTAACTTACACATATGAAAAAAACTAATATATACACAATACAGATGGTATAACGTCACACAGTAACCTGTATCACTCATATCAGTGTTCGTGTTTTCCGCGAAAACAAAGTTCAATCTATAACAGTAATCAAGAAATAATAACAGCATATACGCGGTTTTAGCAACAAGCGGCGTTCGCATATCCTCTCCATTGCACATCGCTTTTCTACCGCTATTCGTGTTCAAAATGTGACCTTCCTCGAACGAATAATAATTGCTTCGACAGCACATGAAGCGTCGAGAAAAATCCAGCGCACGCATGCGACACACTGCAGACGAGACCGCCAACAGCTGAACTCAAGAGCGTAATTTTCATCCCTTTTCGCGTTCCAAAATGTGTCATAAAAACGTCATTTCCACGCTGGTCTATGAATAAAATTAATAAATACGGTAGTGATAAAATCGACACCGCGCCTAATATCTACGTGTTCGACTGTTCGTAGACCACCTCTACGGCAGAGTAGCTAGCCAATATTTTCTATTTGTTCTTCCCTTTGCCATCACAAAATGTTTTTAGATGCATAGGCCTATAGGGAGTCGGCTATTTTCTCTGTTTTAGGCGTGAATTTCTGAAAACTCCCCATTCCAAAAAGTGGGTGGACGCGTACTTCACATAGGCGTACCCTTCTCTGTACAAAAGTTACACCTATGCCTAAACTCGTGCACAAGCCAATGAAAAATAATAAAATGACTAATAGTTTACCAGCATTCGAATCGAATTGTTGTTGTGGAGTCAGGGACACGTCAAACCCCAATTCGCATACGACTTACGTACGTGATACTTTCGAATGGACTGCAACAGCCCAAAATTCAATCAAGGGCATATTTAGACCAAAAATTTTGCTTCTGTGTCTTTTTTAAAAATAAGTAAAAAAAGTGAATGAAAAAAATCATCAAAGGGAAAATGGCACTTGCCAGTCGTCACGTAAAATATGTCTACATACACCCCTGCATTCAACCTTCCAGTTACTTTCCACAATTCAAACCCCGGTAATAATAATAATAATAATAATAACTGTACTGTTATCGTCAGTTTGCCAGACTGTCAGATATTTTATCCCTTTTTTGCACATTTTGGAACTTGCAAACTCGGATATGATCAGAGCACGAAGTAGTCCTCGTCATCATACTCGTAGTCATCGTAATCGTCATCATCATCATCACTGCGTACTGAAACTGGCAGACTGAAACGGGGGGCGCCACTAGAGGGCGCCTGGTTCTCAAACGTGCTCCAGTAGATGGCGCGGAAGATGACGTTTGATAAAGACAGATCGTCTGATCGGTAGACCACCGTCATCCGGTTGTTAGGTGACGTCAGCGTCGCTATGTTCTCCTGCAAGTACGACAAATAGTCTTGTCATGCGATAAAGCTAGGACCAGACTGAAATTAAGCTAAGATTCGAACGCGATTAGGCAGATGTCGGCGCCGCCGAAACCGAAACAAAATTAAAACTAAGGGCGTAATCGATTTAGCAAAACAACTAGTTTCGGGTTTAGGTTTCTATGTGTAAATGGACTGCACGAAACTGGTTTCTACGCAAACACGCTATGCGATAATATCGCAGCTTCTGTTCAATGAAAACCAGGAAGATGTGCTATCAATCAATCAATCACTTTTTATTGCAGGCACAAGGCCCATAGTAAAACATGAACAATGAACTACAGAAAGAAAGCTATGAAACGACATTCGCAATTCTACAATACACGACGGTTTTATTACGCAAAATTCTCAAACTTTTTTTCAGTTAGTTGTCAATATAATTAGCCAGGCATACATACACGTAAAACGATCTTGTCAAACAAATTTACATTTACCACACACGTATACGAAAATATCTGCCATATGACGCTATTACATAAATATATAATGCTAAAAATAAATTTATCTCAAATTTGGTCTTATTTACGTCTCAACTTGCATGAGTAAACAAACGAAAACCCGGTTTCAACCAGCGAAACCTGGTCCAGAGACGATTTCGCCAGTTAACCCCAGTTTCACAAAAGCGGTTTCGGTTTCCTTAATGGATTGCAGAAAACTGCTACCCTGAAAGGAAACCGGTTTCAGTTTTTGCTCATCGATTACGCTCTTAATCGCACGCACATGGTACGCGATCTTCTTTCGGTTTCGTTCTAGTTTTAGTTACGCACGACAGTAGGCCTACGTTGTGCTAAGCGCGTACTAACTATCGTAATTCTTAAATTCTGTTTGTCCGTGTCTGTTGCAATCCGCTACCGAACCAGGCCCAGACATGATAAAGACTCGGTGTTTTCACCGTATGATAGCGTAGGGTCTAGTATTTTGGCGACAAAACTTCGTGCCGCTGGGTGAATAGATTCTCTTCGAACAAGGGCGTCAAGAAGGAGAGGGTACCTTTTAAGAAATCGTTATCTTACCGCTATTAGATCGTCTAGCGTGAGAACGGTTGCAGATAGACACACGTAACAGACGGACAGACAGGCGGACAGGCAAAAGCCGTAATGCGGTCTACTAAAACCTGAAAAAGAACGCGAAACGGTAAAGCAGTTTTGTTGTGTACTTACGGTGGTGCAATATCGGCCAAGAAGTCTCATACGGGGGCTTCCAGCCGAGCTGTAGACGTAGACTTCAACGAGGCTAGAGCCACATCCCTCGTCAGCCGTGTCGTCACTTGTGCCGGGAGATACGGCAGGTACCAGCACGGTGAGACGTAGATTCACGCTACGCCTGGCCGGTACGTGAATGTCCCAGCGACACGTGAAGCCGGTCGTCACCTGGCCCGGGTAGTTCGGACTGGCAAATGTACCGTTCACGTCGCGCATGCGAGCTCCGCAACCTTCGCCCAGAAATACAGCAATTTCAGCATCTGCATGATATCTGCCAGTCGACATAAATTCTTATTCCATGACCTACTTTTGTCACCTATCTCTCACTAGTGTGTCTGCAGCCTTACCGGCCCGCAATCTCACTCTATTCAAGCCTAACGACCGAAACGTGGCTCAAATTTGTGTACAGCACTCATTCTCGGGCAGAACTCACCGTCGATCACAGTCATGAAATAAGTAAACCCACAGTAGAACTCAGCTATCAACGCTAGTGGTGTAAACGAGAAATAACAAATTCTGGAAAACACATCCAGACCAAAAACCAACGTGTCCAGACCTAAACAATATCTCCATCAAAACTGGTGCACAAAAGTAGAATCGCTTGACAGTTTGGCCATTACGCTTTACCTACCGATCCAACCAAGACCAGCTATACAGATTACAGACTGGCAGACTGCCGTCCACAACAGGAAGAAACCGAGCTCCGTGTATTCCTAAGCAAATTAGTGTACGTTGATTTAGTTCTTCTTTTCCTTCAACTGTCTGCGAGCATATCTGAGAGACAAGACCAAGACCATGAGACCACGTTATTGTTGGTCTCGACATCAGTCTCGCGACCATGTTCTTAATCGACGGTAGAAAGGAATGCACTGAGTAGACGATATCAGGTAGTTTTGAGCCTGTGAAGCAAAAACGCCGTGCCTTTATCATTAACGACCTAAAGTAAAGGGAAACTCAGTCTGGCCATCCGTGCGCGGGTAGGCACGGAAAGGCTTTGCGTCATATTATTGCGTGCTTTTGACGACTGACCTAGCGGCGACGAGGTATAAGTGATGTCGTAGCCGCGATGTGTGACGGACTCGTCGGTGACGAAACGGATGCGCGCCACGTTGTTGTTTATGAAGACTGGATTGGGGAGATTGCGACCACACAGTCGAGCGACAGGACTGACGCTCGTATCCGTTCCGTTGTATATCTGCATAGAATCATTATAACACCAGTGAACAATATAAGAACCATATTAACGAATATACTGTAACCGATGCGAGATCAAAGCACTAAGCGAAAGAGCAACCAGCCTATGGGACCTCAACTTAAATTTAAATTAATCGACTAATTTGTTAGTCGACTATAGACCACTGTCTACTGTAGGCGACTGCACTAGTCAAAATATCTAGGCGAATTGTGAAGCGCCATAACTTTCCTTATTTTGGGCGCAAGACGCAACGGTGAACAAAGTTTATTGTAGAATTGATATTACTACAGTACAGTGTGTTCAGAAAAAGTGAGACCGCAAAAATCTTAAAAATAACAACCACCGATCTGAACGAAATACAATAAAACTTTACACACGTTTTGTCACATTATTTGCGTGACCAACGCAAAATTTGCCACAAATCGGTCTTTCTGTTCAGGTCTGTATTAAATTTTGGAGCGCATTCTGTGCTACAATTCCGCGCAAATTCGTGAAAAAAAATTGTGCAAGATATCACGAAATGTGTATAGACACAACTTACCGCCAGGTAGTCGAAGTTGCATCGGCTGTGTCGCTCGATGTTGAATACGGCAAAGAACAAAGAGATCTTGTAGCCGGGCGCTGTTTGAATTCTGACGTCGCAGTGGACGTTGATCGGGTAATTGTTCGGCCAGCGCGGACTCACAATACGACCGCTAGCAGCCGTAAACACCTTGTTACACGCTGCGCACAATATACCATGCAGTACAATATAACATAAATCATTTCATGTAGCGAAGACGCACTACAAGTTTCTAATGCGCTGTATAGCGCCGATGATAATAAAGAGCAAAGAAAAAGTGTTTTAAATAACGTCTTTAAGAAGGCACAAAGTATTTATCTGGCAGCTATTGATACGGCAATCGGATAAATATCCGGTCTTAACCGGGCAGGCTATATTTATCCGGCCACCGACTTTGACCCAACGGTGCTCGTAGGTACCGGCTAAGACGAACGGCAGCCGAGCAATTGACGACCTCAACCCTAGCAAGTAGGGAATCACGGATCGCCAGTCGGCAAGTTTTGTTCTTGCCTGCAGCAGCGTCGAATTTATCACCATTATTATACGCTTACTTTTGGTATGCATTATTGTCACATAAATCTCTGAAATACGCTAACATAACCTTAACCCTAACCCTAAACCCTACACCATAATATTAACGCTAATTCTGGTCACTACGCGTAATGCAATTACGCCGAGCGACATTGGTGTCGCTGCCTGGCGAGAGCGATTGAGTTTTTCGTTTTCGTTCATTGCCGCTGCTGGACAAACAGTCGCCGCGTTTCAAGAATCGGACGTTTCAGACAGCCCGGAAATGTATTCCAGACACTTGGCCCGAAGACTGAAGAAAAGCGAGCTCTATAGGTTGAACGCTTTACCGTCGGATTAACAGCCAACTGGTTGGTATTCGACGACTAGAGACGATACCTAAATATTCGGTTATTACATGCAATCGAATAATACGACGTAGCTATGGTCATTCTACGCAAATTTTGCGCAATATTATCTAAGTTATATTTCTGAGAAGTTTAGCCTAAAAGCAATATATTAGCAAGCCAGCGTTGAGGGATTCGGTGTCGTCTGATTAGAGTCTTGGTTAACATGTCTCAGCCGTCAGTGCTACCTGCTTCTTTCATCTCAGACAGATTCGTCGTGTCCGGCAGTCGTTGGATGTCGGGTCGGCTAAAACCCTCGTGCAAGCATTTGTGACATCT
>Ga0209671_1008421_pt1 | contig 10791 bp, 4 predicted proteins | sample WorMetHERISLAND2_2_FD_187401 | JGI IMG/M metagenome (GOLD analysis project Ga0209671, IMG submission 187401) | Marine gutless worms symbiont microbial communities from Max Planck institute for Marine Microbiology, Germany - Olavius geniculatus... | ecosystem: Host-associated > Annelida >...
GTATCTCACAAAACAAGAGGGTATATACAGCGTTATTTTACCAATATACAATGTGGCGTACAACAGGGCCAGTGTCTTTTCTCTCCAGATTTTCTTGTCCCCCCTGTTCCCCGCACCGCTGGAGATTTTGATCGCTGCTTATTGCTGTTTCGCTACTCCCTCAATGTCCACTCCCGCGATGTCCACCCCTGCATTTTTGACCGTGCCACGATGTCCACTCCCGCGATTTCAGTCGCCCCGCAGGGAGTCGTGGTCTATCTGCAGCCATTTCGGCGCGATTCACTTTTAAAATGTGTAGGCTTATAGCAGCGGAAATCGCGAAAAATTTAATATGACCCATTATATTTGGGATTCAAAGTCGTTCAAGATCATCGTCACTAGTGATTATTATGATACGCAACGTGTTTAGCCTATGCTTATTATCTCCGCCAAGGTAAACGTAGTGAACATTAGAGGAGATTAAGAGATTGGTCGTTCTGTCCGTCGTTCTGTGTTTGTGTGTACATGATGACTCATCATCATCATCTTCACAGGTTCACTGAAGGCAGTTAATCGGCAGGAACGGTGTTCTACATTTTACAGTAGAAGTGTTAAAATTACTTTACTTGGCGGAGATATGCACTCTCACGAGCGCCTTTTAGTCTTTAACTGTTTTCACGCCAGACGAGCCAACGCGGCAAAATGAGACTTTTTAGAGGGGTGCCCCTCTTTCCCGCCCTCGTTCGAGGAGAACCTTCTCACCCAGGAACACGAAATTTTGTCACAAAAATCTAGAAACTTTGTGGCAGCCACAACAAAGATTTCGTGATTCTAACTTTCACCGTTTTGATAGGGCTCAAGAGTGTGACAGACGCACAGATCAGCAGACGAACTGACGCCTAGTCTATAGCTAAGACGGGCGAAGCGTTCTGCTGTCGCGCGTAAAAATGATGAGCTGTTTTGTCAATACGTTCAACAGGTGTTTTGAGATGTCATGTTGTCGGTATCGAAAACTGTTATTGACAAGGCCCTATTGTATAGGCCTATGTGACATTTCATTTAGTCAGATGTCAGTACTTTTTCATTCGCTTTTTAGTCCGCCCGGAAACGGTAGTTTCCAAAACGGTTTATGTTTTACTGCTGTTTTTTCTCTATTTTGCCATTTAATCTTCGAGCTACGTCGGCCGTTCGGCGCGAAACTCTGCCACATGATGGGAAGTGTATTCGATTCTATAATTTAGATGCCAAAATTTGGGAATCCTTTTCTTTAAAAAGTGGGGATTAAAAACATGCAAAATTCGGCGCGATTTTAGACAACATCAAAATTTGACTGCCAATATCTGCGAAATGCATGGAAATATTCAAAATCGAGAAACTAAATAACTGACATCGACTCCTTCCGCGTTTGGCGCAATATATCAGGTGAACTTTGGTCCACTAACAACATAGTTTAAGATGTGTATTTTGATCACCCAAATCGCCTCTTTTTGAAAAACCATATTTCGGCCGTTAAGGGTGGTGCACCTTTATATTTTTAAACATGCTAAAAATGACCAAAGCTGGCTAGCGCACACTCCACTGGCGACCGGGGTTTTCCAACAATTTTTGTACAAAAAAGAGTCAAAAATTGGCTTAAAATTTAGCGTATCTGCGTTTATAACTTTAAAGGCAAGCACGGCAGCTCCACGATATTTTGCCACCTGACGTGCCGCTAAACAGATATGATAGTGTGGGTAACTGGGTACATATATTTGGGTGCGAGCACTCCAAAAAATTGGGAGCGCAAAAAATGTGCAAAAATCGGATTGATTTCGGACAACTTCAAAATTTGACCGCAAATATCTCCGTAATGGATCAAAACATCGAAAAAGGAAAAACGGCGTCATTAAGTACGGTTCCTCCCGCGTTTAGCAAAAAATTGGTGAACTTCGGTCCGCTATCAACGACCTTTAGCGCGCATCCTTTGCATCAGTCTTTTTCGACAGACTATGTTTTGACCCCTGCGCCCTCAAATTTTTACACGCGCTAAAGAACGACCAACTTTTGCTAGCGCACACCCCATTGGGACGTGGGTCTTTCCAACAATTTTTTTACAACGACCGGTCAAAAATTGCCTTAGAATTCAGTGGATGCGCGCCTGTAACTTTGGCGGTAGAAGGAGTAGCCCCTTAAAACCTTGTTATGTGACGCGCCGCCAGGTAAGCATAATAGGTTGATAACGCAAATACAAAGTTTTAGGAGGCAAGCACCTGACAAATGTGGAAGGCAAAAAACGTGCAAAAATCGACGATATAATAATTTCCGGCAACTTTAAACTTTGATCGCAAATATTTTTAGAAAAGTGCGAAGCATCAAAAATCGGATTGATGCTGATTAACTGCAAGCCCCTATTGTGCTAGCAAAAAATTTGGTGAACTTTGGTTTACTAACAAAAAAGTTATAGGCGCGCATGTTGTCGAAGTCGACAATGCGCGTTGTGCGTATGTTAATGCATTTGAGTTTGAGCCACGTGACTTTGCTACAAGGAAAATTTTAACTTCTTAATTTTATATATATATATATATATATTTATTTTTTTTTTCTTTAATCAGATTCACCGCGAGATCATCCACTTTTTAGGTCGTAGTCACGTAGTCAGTATTTCATTGCGCTTTATAAATTAGGTTCAACAAAGAGTGACATGGGGATGGGGACGGCGGTAATACCGCGGTAATTACCGCGGTAATGAAAATAACAGCTACGGTAATACCGTGGAGATGGGATAAATTTGCGGTATACCCGCGGTAAATAGGACTGACGCGGACCAAAAATTTTGGGATCCGCACACCTCAGTCCCGGTCAAACATGAAAGCACGCCAGGCCGCTATGTGCAGGCATCTCTGCTTGCAGTGTATGCCTTGGGGCTGTGTGCATCCTTAGTCCCCACCATACAGCGTGACAAACAGACAGCGCCATGTCTAATGCGCGCCCAGAGAAGCAAACAATAAAGATGCGTTCTCACTGCGCGCGTTAACGCGCTTGACGCGCGTAACGCGGCGTGACGCGCGCAGTGAGAACGCACTTTAAAGAAAAAAGTTTAACCTTTACAGGAACACAAAACACAAAAAACAGATCTTAGCCTAAAATTGTAAAAACTCCATTATACGCGTGCATATGTAATTAACATAATGGTAGTTCTATTAATCTTCCCCGACTCTCTGGAGGACAACAGGAAAGATTGTTAAAACTAGGGCTCTCCCCAAAAATATGGGAACCAACAATGTGCAAAATTCGGCACTATACCAGTAACTGGTTCTCCCCCCAACATTTTTTTGCAAAAAGATTTAAAATTGGTTTACACTTTAGCGCATGCGTGCCGATAATTTTGTGGACTTTCACGATTTGTTTCCGCGGCGGACCTTGTCGCAAAGTCGATGTAATGGAATTTGGGCTTTACGGCGCAGGACAAACATTAAACTCTGTCTAAAATTTCTAGATTATTTTGCTGTAAAATAATGCTGTCAACCACAAAACTGGATATGGCGTACTTGAAAAAAGCGGAGTCCCCTTCTTCGTATTTCATTCGTTGATGCAGCTTCCAAGTCGAATTGCCTCGAAAGCGCAACGCTAACGTCCGATTGTCTTTGCTTTTTACCTGCAAAATTACGCTGCAAAAGTATGGTAGTGTATGTTAAAAAAATACCGTGAACACGGCTAAACTAACAACAACTAATTAAATACAGAACAATACAGAGAAACAACCCGGTGATATTTCTCGATATAAATTTTGTAATGCTAAATGTCTTACCTGGTAAGGCAGAATAGCATGCTTCGTGTGAATGGTTAAGTATTTCCATAGCAGAAAACACAACGCTGTTGTAAGAAGGCAACACGATAACGAAATAAGCACGAACGATTTTGCACCTGCATAGACATGTGATATCAGCCACGTATATCTAATTTACACGATGTTTAAAAAGTAATTTTGGGTTCTGACCATCTTTAGACTGGGCCTATAGCCTACTAACTCTGCCCGAAGTACTATGCATAGAATGCCAATATGAGCGCTAAATTAAGCGGCTGTTTTGTCACTCGTTAGGCATTTGCTCATTGCAACAACTAGGTCTATAGGGGCCTGTGGATTTCTATTCAAAATTTAGCGAACGCCCGTTTTCCACCATGCTTCTATGTTAAAAGTTCATCATCATCATACGAGAAACGTACTCATAGTGCACAGAGATATACAATAAAAACAAGCCGTCGCAGTAAAAAGTCACAGACAAAACAGTTAACTAAAAACAAAACTAATTAAAAATATAATTAAGCCTTTAAATGTTTTTACAAGTAATAGCGTTAGTGATAAGCTTACGTCTTAGTTCATCTGTGTAGATTGTTCCAAGCGTTAGCCTGGGCAGGCCCGTCGAGAGGGTGGGGTAGAGGGGGTTAGCTACCCGGGCCCCGCGACGTTTGGGGGCCCCGCCGTCGGCCAGAAATAAAAGTACGTCACAATGTACCATTTTTGAAAAGAAAAATTCAAAAATTTTCTCCCCAGAGGGGCCCCATGAAAATTTTGGGGGCCCCGCGAGAATGTTTCCGCGGGCCACGCTGTTGCTCTCGACGGGCCTACGTTAGGGCCTGCGAAAGAAAATGCAATGCACGTTCTTCGAATTTAGTAGACAGACGTAGCTTGATAAGTCATCGATGGTACATGCTGAACGGAGACCAAGTTACATCTTTATAATGTTTAATTACAATATATTTTAACATTATTTAAAACAAACGTTTAATTACATCGATTAGGTTACTGTAATGCTATCGTTTAGCTGTTGAACAATACTAAAACACAGCAGCCACAGTTAATTACTGTTCATAGTAATATCATACCTTGAACAATCATAATATTTTAAACATTTGCACAAGCTACGTACAGTGTTGTGACCCACTAATGACTACCAGGGTAATGTTGTCCCGGGTCAAGGGAAAAACTGCCGACGTTGTCCGCGTGGCATTGCATCATCTGATGACTAACCTTCAGTTTACTGTACTTCACCCACATGCTACAGGGTGGGTCACAACAACAGACCTATATGTTGTTTTGAATTTGCAAGTATTTGTAGACATCACATTAATTATGTAGTCTGGTCTGCAGCAGTTTATGTAGCGCGCTCGTAGCATAACTAAGTAGCCTTGAGGCCTGGGCCTACATAGCGTTCGCTTGTGCCCGCTTATTGACAATTTCATATTTCTGTTTTACGACTCATCTACACTGCTATATAGCGGAGGTCCGCCGAAATTTACGCCAATAATTCCCTCCCCCCCAAAAAAAAATCTCCCATCCAGTCGTAGAAACGATCTTCTTCCAATGTGATACACAATCTTTTTTCATCTTCGTTGTTTTTTTGTTCTTTCTTTCTGCCTCAAGAGAACAAGCAGTTGCATTTTTACTGTTTTACTACTAGGCACAAGATATTTGACTGACAGCTGGTCAAATAGCTTATAGGCTATTTGACTGACCGGTCAAATAGGCCCTATACGGTTCTTCCAGGGCCAGATATTTGGCCGTAAGCTTATAAGACATTTGACTAGGACCGGCCAAATATCTGGCCATGAACAGCTGAGGCCGGTAGGTACGATCACCGAATGGTGCTAATAGGTATCGGCTAACACCGTGGCCCTCGGCGGCAGCCGAGCAACAGACAGATATAAATATCGAAAGGCGGCAAACGACGTTATCAACTACGATCTTTCCCGCGTTGAACAAAAAGATTCAGTTCACTTAGTGTGTGGGCGTGTCAATTTTAGTTTTTGTTTCACTTCTGTCAGGCTCAACACCTAGGCCTACTCTATACGGCACAGCCAATGGCAAAAAATACTTCGACTTAAGTAGGTACGCTTATACCAGCTGTCGCACCAAAACTGTACAGGGGGCTTCAGTTACGCTTGCTGACGACTACTTTTTACGCGCGAAAGCAGCTACTGCTTTCAGCGCGTCTTAGCCATCGCAATTCTGTCCGTCTGTCCGTCCGTTTGTTCGTCTGTCCGTCACACGGGTAGATCAGGCAAAAACGGTGCAAGCTAGGATTACCAAATCTTTACCGTCGGCTGCCCGGAAGACACTAGTTTCAGGAACCGTAAAGCTTTTCCATAAATTCGAAGGGGGTCAACCCGAACGAGGGCGCTAAATGAGAGGGGGGGTCAAAATTTGCCATTTTCGGCCAATAACTCGCTGTATCTCAGTAACGGTGCGAGATAAGGCCTAGGTTCTATTAATCACTAATAGCAAATCGTATACTGGCTTTCGATTGGCGCCAAATTCAATGACCTTGGATGACCTTGAACGTTAAAATAGGGTTTTTAATGGATTTTTGGTCATTTTCGCCTGTGAGAGTCTATATCATTCACAAAGTGGCTCCACGCCGCTGACCCCACACGCGCCTATGGCCGATGTGTATTATGGTCCCGATGGGCCGAGTCCAAATGATATGCGATTTTCGAAACTATAACTACTGAACTGGAAATGCTATAGGCTTTCGCGCGTCTCGTGAGCTTTTCTCAAATTTCTTGTTTGGTAAGTTGAGGCCGAACGTTTAGGCCGGGTCCTTGGTTTGATGTGTCTGTCGTCTGTCGTTGTTTGTCCTCTGTAATGCATGCGTTATGGCTAAACTGTAGATCTTGTCGGAAAAACATATTACAATTAAATTTCAGCGATCCCCTACAAGGGAACATTTTCATATTTTGAGTTGAACAAAAGTGGGACACATGTGGGGCAAAAAGATGTGCTTTTGTCAACCGATAAGTCGCCCTATCTGTCAATAGTAACCATGGTTCCATCCAAGGCCAAATTAACGCATAGGCCAACGAGGCCATGACCTTCGGTCCCGCGCTTTAAGGGCCCCGCGCTATATAAGATGCATGCACTAAATGCGGCCAATTGACTCGCAGGAAAATAATCTAAATTGTTGCCAACGTCTAAAAACAACCATGCAGTGCTTCAGCTTCAGCGTCAGGGGGCAAGTCGCTCCCCTGACCCCCAGAGAAGGTCATGTAGCGTGGGCTTACTTAGTTCTTGTAATGAAAAATAGGCTACGTATAAGAAGAAACGGCGTTCATCCGCCTTAACGCCAGGGAGCAAACTTCCTCCCAGGTCACTCCAACAGCCTTCTAGCTTTTACTCTTTTTCCTCGTCTTCCCTTTTTTCACTCTCCCTATAAAAATGTCATAGGGCGTTTGGAGGAGAGTTGTGTGACTTTCTTGCTATGGCGGACATTCGCGATGCGAACCCTCGCGATGGCGAATTCTCGCTATGGCGGACCTTTGCTATAGCGGGCCATTACCGACCGTTCAGTTTCCCACCTCACCCAATGTCTGCTTTTGCACTACCTGTGGAAAGCAAACCATGCGAAATATGCGTTAATATATGCAAAAAAACGTGAAAAAAGCATCCCCTTGATTATCGACCGTAACTTGAAGAGAGAGTGTCAGATTTTAATAATTTTTGACACAAATATTCCTGACATAACTAACTATTAAATGACTGTTAAATTTCTACCAAACCCAACGTCTGCTTTTGCACTACCTGGGGAAAGCAGACCAATCAAAATACATGTTGAAATAACTGAAAAAACGTCAATAAATTTTATTTATCCATATCTGTGACCCCCAACAGCCAGTCAATTACAGGATTTGATAACTTTGATTGTCATGCAGATATGTGTCTACTAGATCACGTTTAGGAATGATTCTGAATTCAAGAAGCGACTGGTAAAGTTTGGATTATTCTGGAGCAGAACGTTGTCAGTGAAAAGGGAAAGCATCCCCATGCCTGTGTTCGCTCAGTGGACCAACATTTCGAGCAGTTTGATTGCAGGCAGTTGAAACACAAAACAACTAGATGAAACGTCAAAAAAGGTGTCACCATTGTGAACATATATGTTCACAAAAAGATGTTTGTGTGCGTTATTTAGATTAAGTAATAATACCGATTTGGGTAAAAAAAATGTTTTTTTTGGTTCTGTTTTCCCCAGGTAGTGCAGAGATTATATGTTGGGTGAAGTAAAAAAACTGAATGGAAATTTGATGGCCAGCTGTTTTACGAATATTCGTATTAAAAATTATTTAAATCTGTTATTAAGTTACAATCTAAAATGTTCGGGATGTTTTTGAGACACAGTGTATATGTCTATCGACTGCGGTTAAAGCACTCGTGCAGTGTTAAAGCACTCGTCGCGTCTTAGGTTTTGCACGTGATTTTCCTAGTCGTAATCGATTCAGTAGTAAGTAAGTAAGTAAGTTAGTAAAACATCTATATGCACAGCGCATCAATGCGTGTCATGAGAAAAAAATAATGAAATAAAAATTCAAGTTATTTTTTCAGGCTTATTTTATCGCGAGAGTGCAGCCGAAAGCACGAGCTAGATTTGACTGGTCCAGACATGCTGACAGATCGCCAGCAGAGCGGTGAGCAGTAGAATGAACGTCATCAGTCCATAGCAGATGCACAGTTGGACCAACGCGAAGACGTATGCGGTCTTAGCGCACCACAAGTTAGGCTCGGCCAGTGTCTGGTGGTAATTGGACGGCCAGACCGACAGGACCCAGTAGTTGCCACAGACAAACCAGACGAACAGAAAGACGCTGAGAAGTACGTCAATGAACTGAGACGAGAAGAAGTTTGAAACAGTTCCGCCGCCGCCAGCGGAATACTGATTGTCGTAGTAGTCATTCAACCGCTCGTAGCGACGAGCTCGAACCTACGCAATATGCACACGGATGTTTTATTTCACCAGGGTTGTTAATATTGCAGTGTTGCAATTATTGCAATAAGTATTGCAATACTTTTAGTGCTGAAATATTGCAATACACAGAAGCAATACTTTTTGACATAAATTACACTCTTAATCGTGAGGACGCTGTTTAATTACGAAAAGAATCTTTTCATTCTTTTGTACAATCGCTTGAAAAAAAACAAACAAAAAATGACATGTTAACATGACTTGTTTATTGTTTAAATTGTGGGTTGACCACATTATCATATAGTCTGCCCAACCTAAAATTCAGAAAAAGTTGCACACAGTGGCAAAAATCAAAATTCATTTGGGGAAAGCGGATATTGGAGTATTGCAAAAAGTATTGCAATAATATTGTAATACAGGCTAGGAAAAAAAGATATTGCAATCAGTATTGCAATACTTTTTTCACCAAGTATTGGTATAGCTATTGCAATATTTTTGCCAGTATTCGTAACAACCCTGGTTTTCACAGGCACACCGCATGCAACATAGTGTAAAAAATGTGGCTGAAAAGACTACTTGACAACATACGGAGTGAGTGAGCAACAGTGCACGGCGTCGTTCAGGGGCGTCCATCCTCCCTCAGAACCAGGAGGCAACCTTCCCCCCAACTCGGACACCCTTCCTTTTCTCTTTCTCTCCTTTTCTTCCTCCCTTTCTCGTTTTCTCCCATTAACCCCCCCTTCCCTTCGCTCTCATTTCCTTTCTCTTCTGTTTTTTCCCTTCCCCTTTCTCCTCGCCATCCCCGTAGAGGTAGGACCGGTTGAATGCAGCTAGGAGGTCTGGGGGAGCACTGTAAGCTCCCTCAGCGTGGTCTGGGGTGGAGCTTTAGCCAAAATAGAATTTGATGGATTTTAGCTTTTAAAATATGACACCTGGTGGCAAAAGTTTTATTATTTTTCATACTAAGTGACCAACTTTAGTGCTCTTTAAATAACATAGGCAAACAAGGTTGACGTGGCACCACAACTTTAAAAGTAAGGATGGCTGTAGCCAGAATTTTTGCTTTGAAAAAAGTTTGACCTTTCCCCACCTTTTCACTTTTTCCTACACCTCCCTCTTTTCCCTTTCCCTCCCTTGCTTTTCCTTTTCTCTCTCTTGCATTTCCCTTTCTTACCCTTTTACCTTCCGCCCTTCCCTTCTTTTTTCTTCCCTTAGAAGTAGGACCCTTCAAGTCCAGCTAGGGGCTTGGGGGAGTGCTGTGAGCTCCCCAGCAAGGTCTGGACTGAGCCCCAGCCGAGATAAAATTTAGCGCATTTCAGCCTTAACATATGACATCTGGTGGCAACAGTTTTAATTACTTTTCCTCAGAATCAAGTGACCAAAATTTAGTGCATGCAGTTTAAATAAACAAGTGCGGCAGTGACGTAGCCAAGATCTAGTTGTAGTGGGGGCACTTGAGAGGTGGGGTACGGGGAGGGGTGTCCCCTTCCCATGGGAAAAGGGTCTAGGGAGGGAGCTGTGCCCCCTCCCCCAAAATTTTCGGATTTTGGTGTAAAAATGACGTGTTTTGCTGCATTTTTGACACTATCTTTAGTAGCCGAGTAGGCTCCCAGGGGGACACTTGCCCCAGCGCCTCCTATGGCTACGCCAGTGAGTGCGGTGAAACAAATTTAAAAATGGAGGTACAAATAATCTGCCAGCGAAGCGAGCAGAAAAAAATTGGAGCTGTAGTACGCAGAAATGTCACATTTTGTGTCATGCGTTCCTAGGCAATTTGCCACCGAAAAAAATATTCCTCCCCATTTTCGATATTTTATTTCCCCCAACTATTTTTCAGGAGGCATTTGCCTCCACCTGTCAATGGAGTGGACGCCCCTGGCGTCGTTGCAAGAGGGAAAGGGCAATTGCCCCACCTTTTAATTTTGGGCTGTGGAAAAATCGTCGGAAAACCTTCTAGCGCGAAAATTGTCTTTTACTTGCAGCCGAAAAACCCATTTTGGAAAATCTGGGGGCAAAATTAAAATTTTGAGCACTCAAAATTTCTTTTGTCGAAAATTTGCAGCTGTCTGAAATTTGACGTGTAGCCTAGCCTATGTCGTAC
>Ga0209671_1008424_pt1 | contig 10789 bp, 8 predicted proteins | sample WorMetHERISLAND2_2_FD_187401 | JGI IMG/M metagenome (GOLD analysis project Ga0209671, IMG submission 187401) | Marine gutless worms symbiont microbial communities from Max Planck institute for Marine Microbiology, Germany - Olavius geniculatus... | ecosystem: Host-associated > Annelida >...
GTGGTCCGCCGTGTTTAATCATTTCGCCTGTTATCCCGTCATTTCCTGGACTTTTGTTGTTCTTCAATTTTTTCACGGCCTTTTGTACTTCTTCTACCAGTATATCACCCTTCGTGCTGGCAATTAGTAATTACTTTCACTGCATGGAACCTTCGAAAGCTTATCTGTCATTCGCCAGATTTCTGCATAAAAACGCTTCAATATAATCCGACTGAATTAGTTTTATTAAGCACTTCGAGTTTATTAGCGAAATGGGACCATAATCGATTCCAGAGCGCCTGATGTATGCGACTCGTATATAGTCGTAACAGTCTAGCTACGGCTACAGTTTATTTAATAGGCCTAATAAGTGTAATTCGGATAATGCCGCCGTAAATTTAGTGATGCGTGCATGCTGTCACATGAATGCTGTGACGTTCAGAACTTCCGAAAAGCAGTATACTTTCACACCATCACATTTCCCACGTACACGTAGCTTAAGCTATAGGCGTAGGGTTTAAAATTCCTCTGCTTCCAGTTGCAGTCTGACAAAAATATAGGGATTGGAAAAATACTTTCTTTTATACTTTTTAATTTTTTATTTTATGACAATACGTGCGTTATTAAACAGGGACTCAGAATAAGCACAGTGACGCCCAGAATAATATCCATGAAAACTAAAGCGAAGATGAAGCGTGAATGCCACGAAAAGTAAGTAAGCGATGGAAAAAACGTCTGCAATTCTCTTTTGGGTTTGATTGGATGATATTAGCTACATTACTGATGAAGAAATAGATGCAGCTTTTTCACACCACGGACACGGACTAAAGAGCAAACAAACAGTACTTTCGTTTCATTTTCATACCTTTCATTTTTCACTGAAACGTATTCAGTTCTTTTTAGCTTGTCTGCCAGATTTACAGTGCAAATCATGACGCTGTATCGTATAGTATTATATCGGAAATGCGTCGGGAGACCAATGGACCGTGCGATCGGTGGTTCATTAAAATGTGCACAGCGACGTGTCAGCGACGTGTGGTGCTATCTATATGCATCAATACTAGCAGCTTAAATAAAAATGCTTTTAACTATTTATGGCATTGAATGGCGTAATCTGTGCTGACGTGCCGTTAAGAAACTCACTCACCCACTCAATACTATAGCAGCATTCCGCGTACGCACGCGTCGCAACTGAGCTTTGAAATGTGCGCCAGTGACCGTGATGATCTTAGGAGGTCACCATGCGGATAATTATAGCCTTTAATCTGCAGCTTGGGAGCTGCTGCTGTATCCGGAACTGACCGCGTGCAGTGTAGGCCTATGCGTGCTGCTGTGTTAATGGAAGATGAAGGTCGATGTCTGCGCATGCTGCAGGGCAAGCAGTGCTGTGCTGAAATCGATATCAAAGCCAGTTTGTTAACTGCCTTAACTTGACAGTTGACACAGTCAGTGTGATGCGGGCGATATCAGCTTTTGTAATTTTTGCCGTTTTCGATGTGCAACTCCTTAAATGTTGCCGTTAACAAGTGTATATACTGATGTTTTGTACGTTTATTTGATTTAATGACAGTATTGTTCACCGCGGAGACATAACTGCGCAGACGATCGCAACATCTGCCCTTCAGTGATCTTGACGAACGTTCAAGCCATTGCGGACGCATGAATTACGTAAAACAACTGCGCATTTAAGTTTCGCCAATCTGCGTGGTGGAAATCATTTGCACGTTTTATACATGCAGTTCGGCGAGCGACTTAAATCTCCGCGAGATTTTAATATGACTGTGTGCAACAGGAGGCAAAATTTAACGACGAGCGTTTACTTTCGTCATTTTTGTTTCCGTCAAACCCTCAGTCCGCATCCACGGTTTTCGTGCAATGTCGCAGCGACGTCGTTGCTTTCGTCGACTTGATCTTTTCTTATATAACAAATTCGGCGTCGAAGCTGGGCACACCGTATCTCATACTGTTGAATAATTCACCGAGTGGCCGTGAAAGATCTCACATCTATTAGTATAGGTGTACGAACAGTCTTTAAAATCAGTCGTACGGCAGATTAACTGCACTGGCTGGCTTAATTCATACACGATCAAATGCTACACTGACCGACCTTTCCAAGTTCGCACAGTCGTCGTCACGAGTAGGCCTACTTACACTGGTCACTGTATGTACAGTTTCTCACGAACTGACCATCAGGTCGTCGCTCTGGCTTATTTGCATGCCTCCTATGCGGCCGTCCTAATGCCGCGTTACCGGTCGTGCCCGTCCGTTCGTTTGTCTGTCCCATATACAGACTAAGCCTGAAAGAAAAAGACGCAGAAAACCTAATTGGTCTTGACGTTACCAGGACACTGTTAACCGATGTACCACTTTTCAGGGTCATTCGACTGGGGGGAGGGGTGTTGAACCCGTATTCTGATCACCGTCTGCACTTGAATATTTTCCTGCTACGAATTCAAAATCAATCGACGACAGTTTTTCCACAAGAAGAAAGTTTTCCGGCAGACAAATGCAAATGTCCGACAGATGAGACTGTGCTCGAAATTTTAATATTGCCCCTAAATTTACTGAAAATGGGGTTTTCCGACAATTTCCCGAGAGTCAGAAATCTAGCGGGAACTGCGGATGCATGCGTTGATCTGTGCACTGCCGGTGTAGTGGAAAATTCGTCGCACCGGAAAATTCTCCCCACACGCAGCAGTACGGGTTAAGGTTAAGATTATAGATAGGGTTAAATTTAGGGTTAGGGTTAGGTTAGCGTTAGTTATATTATGACAATGTGAAGGTGGGAAGAATTTTCCAGGTGCGACAAATTCCCCACGACACCGGCACCGTCTTCAAAACAAGAGTGTGCAGCCGTTGAGGGGCCGCCCGCTATGGGGCCGTCCTTGCAGTATCTTTACTATGGGAATTTCGTTTTCCGTACGAGTTAAGGCTCACGTACCCAAACCGATACGAACTGCACGGGACGGACAGACAGACGGACAGGATCGATGATCGATACGTGATGGGGCCTCCTTCTAGGAAGGACGGCCTCATAACAAGTGCCCGTGTAACTACCGGTGCCCCGTATACGGGCAGTACGTGCACAGATTACGCCCTGGCGCTGAATGATAGTGTGACGGTGGCGTTTGCAGGTATTCTGGCAGAAGGACGGCGAGCGAATCGACGTCGAGGCGGATATAAACTTCATAATATCTCACGAGGGAAGTCTGATCGTGAACCAGGCGAGACTGAGCGACTCGGGCAACTACAGCTGTGGAGCTGTCAACATTGCCGGACGGCGACTCAGTGATCCCGCCACGCTCACCGTCTACCGTAAGATATCACTCATCCTGCTTTGTCCAAATAAAAAATGTGCTGACAGCGAGAGAAATGAAGTGAAGAGATGAACTGACCAATAAACTTTATTTCGTTCAAGTTCATTTCATTTCTGTCGCTTTGAACACGCCTTTAGCGTTGTCGTAGTAATGCCACCAGGTGTCCGTAACGTTTTGCTACTTCTAGTGGGTTATTTTCGTCTGCGAGAACTAAAACGAAAATCGAAAGCATTGGCTTCTCGTGCATAAGTAGGCCTACGCTGAGAACTTTTGAAGCGCTGAGAAACTCCTGCAGAAGTGAAACGGAATTGAAAAAAATGTGAATCTTAGTGTCAAAATGAATGCTATTCAGGATAAAAAAAACGCTCGAACTATAATAGCATCATTTAACTCCATCCGTGTATAATAACTGGATAGTCCGGTTCGGAAAATGTAAGTAAGTAAGTAAATTTAATTTATAAAGCGCACAATGTGGGTGTTATGCCGTATTTTTTCTCTTCCTGTTGATTTCACCTCAGTTCTCCATCTTTCTCCGTCAGTGGCAGTCTCGGTTTACTGGAGACGTCGCAGTTAGATGGTCCGTACAGTGCGTTTGTGTTCGTGTGTGTTATCTGATCGGTCATTATCAGGGTTTCGAGTGTCTTCTGCTTGGACCAGACTGAGCGCAGTGTGAACAGAACACTGATCATATTACGGCATTGTACTGTAGAGACAGGCAGCTCTATAGATGTTCTGTGAGCGCGGTAGCTGTAGGGTGGATATGCCTGTAGGATGCTGGCGGGCTAGTTCCCCAGGTATGGGGCGGACGCTGCCTGCGGGGACAGACCGTGCTGCCTCTGATCTCTTGATGCTTAGCTGCTGCGTTTTTCGCCTCTGTGAACCGTCGTTACCAGTCCTGTCTGTCTCATTCAACGTGCTTCGAACGACGTACGGCTTGGTTCACTAACGCATTTCATATTTCAGCGTGTTCTGTCTTGTATCTTTTGTGTCTGTGTCTTTGCACTTTGCTCCTTTTTATAGCGACCCTGTACTCGTATGTATGCATACGTGTGTAACTGTATGTACGTACGTAGCTCTTAATGGGAACCCATCGCAGAAACCGCCACGGAGCGTCACCTGCCATAGAAGTTTACACAATGTTATCTGCCACAATTCGACACAGGTGAACGAGCCTTGCATGCAGACAGGCCGATACGGAGGTTGTCGGTCACTCAGTAGTGTTGCCTGGGACTACAGTATGACCACTACTGTATAGTTGTCAGTGGAGTGGAGTGGATGCATGAGAGCAGGGTGGATAGATAGATAGATGGAGCGTGGACATATAGTAGAAGCTTTTACCGTAGATGTGATGTGGTTTACGATCATCTGTTGAATGACATTCGACAGTGACCGCATGGCTACTGTTGTATACACCATGGTATACTGCGTGCAGAGATATACTGAGTAGTGATCATGTAGCAATAAATTCGTGCTCACTGTCTGTCAATTAAGGTATCATATTATAGTCTGCAGCGGTTGATATCCCAAATGATGTATAAACTCATTGGTTACACCCAGTGGCGGTTTTAGGCCCGGGCACAGCCCCCCAGTTTTGCTCCAGGCCCTCCAGTTTCGTTGCCATGAATGATTTTTTTGCAAAAATAACACACAAATATCGACTTTATTTGCGTTTGTAAATTTTAGAAAAATGGCCAAATTTGCGGCTTCCATTGAACGTGCAAAAGCCAAAAGTGCTTCAGCTTCAGAAGGGCTTCGTCCCCCTGGCCCCCTGATCAGGGGCTCTGCCCCTGGACCCCGCTGGGGGCACTTCCCTCACATCTCCATTATACGCTCGCGCTACCTAGCTCGGGGGAGGGCCGTACCCCCCCCAGATATTGCGGACTAGAACGGCCACTGGTTACATCTATAGCATGTCGGTGGTTGAGACTTTAATTGTCTGGTGTTTGTCATTCCACAATCACTACACCACATAGGAGAATGTTTTGTTCTGGCTGCATGAGGAAGTTGAAAACAACTCTGCAGTATAGCCATTACTCTTTGGATGTAACGTCAGAAACGTCGCTTGTTTATGTAGATTGCTTACTTAATACAAAAACGTTATTGAAATGTGAGCGCGAAGAAATAATCTTAAACGACACCTCACATTTAATATAAAATCTAAAACTGTTTAGGATTTAAACACTTTTAAATAATAGTAAGCATTACTGCTTCAAAACCTACTCTAAGCCATGGAACCGTATATTTATTTATTTATTTATTTATTTGTCTTCAATGGCAGGCTCGAGGCCCATGAGCACACAAAACACACACAAACACGAAGACTAAAAAAAGACTAAAACAAACTACTTCGCCAACGTTTAAAAACTGGAGATTTAAAAAACAAGTCCGAAGATAAAACAGCATAGTATAGAACTTAGTGTTATTACGAGTGGCTTTACAGGTCTCTTCTAAGTCCCATGGCACAGCGGGCACTCGTATACAGTGCCACGTCACACAACTTTTTCCGCGAATGTGCACGAACATAAACGCAAAAGCAGAAAGCCGGTAGGCAACGTGGCTGGCGACTGCTAGCAAGACCTGTGGTCAGCTGCTAGCGATAGCTGTCCTTGGACAGACAGTCGGATACAGCAGACACGCTGTCTGACAATAAGGGTAGATTTTAGACAATTGTGTTTCAACCAGAAAGCAATCGTAGCTCGCAGGTACATCCGCCAAGGCAATGCTATTAGCCAGGTGGCGTCACCATCTTCGGTTTTGCAGCGCTTCCCGTATGCCCCCTTTAACGCAATGGTAACGAAAATTTCTAAGTGATCCAGAATCCAGGATTCCTGCCGGATCACCCCCCAAAATTTAAACACTTATAGCTTATGCCATGCTCGACGCTCCCTCAAAATTTCAGAAAGATACGTCCATAACTTTTTGAGTTATCTTGTACACACGCACAGACAGACAAACAAAGTCTGGCAAAAACATTACCTCCTTGGCGGAGGTAACAATTTGTTCACAATATCGGTCGGCGTGTGTACGTTGCAGTGACATGTATATTATTGTGTGCACAGTGAACGGCGGCTGGTCTGCCTGGAGCGCGTGGAGTGAATGTAGCACTCGATGTGTCAAGGGCTCTCAGCGCCGCACGCGCACTTGCAGCAACCCGGCCCCGACGAATGGAGGTGCTCCTTGCGTCGGTGACGCCTCACAGCGCGTCCCATGCACCATACTCTGCCCAGGTCTCTCTGTCTTACCTTTACGCCTCAAATACGCTCTCCAACCAAGCAGTTTTTTTTTATTCGTAACGGCGTTGTGGGTTACAAAAGTTGGGGAGGGTGTTTGGGGCTCAGGAAGCATCTTGCCGACAGACAGCTGTTGTGTTTTTTTCTACCTGTTGTTTATTGTCTGCAGTTATCGGTGAATAGCCTATACAACAGCGTTAATTATGCGTATTCCGGATTTTAATTTTGCTTCTTAATGGAATTGTTTAGCTCAACAAAATTCTGGCTTATTTTTGGACTGTAATTTTCCCGCAAGCAACAAAATCCGATAGGTTAAAATTTGGGGAGAGGAGAGGTAATTACCTCCCCAATTCATTCGGTATCTGCTAAAATAAGATAATGAACGGAATGGTCAATAATCCGTAATCCGAGAAGCTAATCTGTGGCGCCCGGACGGATTAGCCTGTAATCTGCCGAGTCGCCGTGGGACAGACTCGCAGCTGGAAACCAACTTTTCTGTCCGCCGTCCAGTCGCATCCTATCAGTGCTTGTGGCGACAACATGCGCTAACTTAAGCCCAAAATGCCTGCTTTAAAATGTCTTAGTTAATATGTACATTTTGAATCAACGAGGACGGAGATTATTCCAACGCAGAGTCCAATAGTGCCAAAGTGACATTTTCGCGATCTGCTAAGCAGCGGCGTCGTAAGTAAAGAAAGTAGACGGCAGGAAGTGGCTACAATTCGACAGAGAGCTGCAGATTTCTGACCGAGTGGATGACATGTGCTCAAAATTTAAATTTTGCCGTTAAATTTCCAAAATAACGGCTCTTTTAGCCCCAACTTTTCTATTGTCCCCTCGCTCTGTGTCACGACGCCACTGCTTCTAAGACAAGCTAACGAACTAAACAGTTAATAATCAACAATATGAGAAGCTATAATAAGTCCGATTGTCGGGGTGCACGCACTTTCGCGCCAAAAAATGACGATGAACGACTTTTCGTGAACGGGTGGAACAAGGGAGACGTCTCGTCGTCGTTTGCGGGTGACCGTAAAAAGGCTACAAAGACGAACGCGGACGAATTCTATATTTGTCCAGATGGCGTGATCGCGAGTTAGATCCGACTAATCACCGGTCATTACAGGGAGGGTTACATCAGCCCCCGGGTGCCGGGGGGTTGGTGGTCACGTGACGGAGGCCGGGGATTAGCCTGTAATTTGTCGTCGTGGTCGTTTCACCGGCGGGCAACTGGACACCGTGTCCACTGTGTCCAGTCGGACTGACCACGCGTGTCGTCACCACGCGCAACTTGACCGCTGTTCAGTTGACGGGGATGAGGGTCAAAGAAAGGTCAGCGTATGTAGCGGTCAGTCAGTGACGTAATGTAGAGATATCCCTGCGGCGACGGCGAGCTGACCTCTGGACAGTGGTCACAGCCTTCTTTCAACACCTCCCGTTGCACTCTCTGTGGCATCTGTCGCTGAAATTCTAGAACCGTTTCACTGACGCTAATAGAATGGTATTAGAGTCAGTCAAGTATTTGCAAGAAAATCTTCTCAGACTCCAACGCGTCACAAATTTTTATCTATAAGCCGTCTGGGTTACGTTTGAGTAGATTCTACTTAGAAGTGATACGAGTAATTCTTACAGTTTTTTGCACACGCCAGGTTTGAGGGCCTTAACCTATCGCACTACAGATCTAGAGTTGTCATCGTTCAAAGATGAACTCATATCGTTACTTTATTATGGGGCCGTCCTTCCTAGAAGGAGGCCCCATCATGTGTTGATCTTGTCCGTCTGTCTGTCTGTCTGTCTGTCCCGTGCCTCCACCTAGAGGGAAAACGAAAAGGCCTATGAATACCAAACATGGTAGGAAGGGTCCCTGGGACACGAGCACCACGTGGACCAATTTCAAGGTCAAGGGGTCAGAGGTCAAGGTCACGGCAGCTAATTGCGTTGTTGGCGAAAAATCCCCATAACTTCGCCGCCTGTTGTCCGATCAACTTGATATTTGGCAAGTGGCGTAAGGATCCCTTGCCGCCTTGCACAGACCTAGAAAGCCCCAAAACAGCACGCACGTACTCAACTGCAAGGACGGCCCCATAGCGGGCGGCCCCTCAACGGCCGCACCTTCTTGTTTAAGTCGCAGGCCAGCGTTCAATAATGATGTTGTGCTGACATGCAGTGGACGGCGGCTGGTCGGTGTGGGCCTCATGGTCCGAGTGTGGTGCCGACTGTCGGCGTCATCGTCGAAGGACTTGTGACAATCCAGAGCCGCAACATCATGGACGATACTGTCCCGGCACTGACCTTAACACTGGCAACTGTACTGGAGGACTCTGCCGAGGTATATACCACACTTTAAGCTAGAGTTATAAATATGCTAAATGGAGTGTAATGTGTATTAATGAATCTAAGAGCTACAGGGCGTCACCTGCCATTATGAGATCGTCATCACACAGGTGAATGTGCCACGCCTTAACCTTAGCCAGGCGGAGAGACGGAAGGGGAAGGCTCAATAGGTCTTGAAGTTGGTTATATACTCTCTGCACTGCAGACATTCACCACTCGCCTATAACAACCTAAATCCAAGTCCATTCGAATAATGTTTTCCTGTATTCATATACAAGAATTCCCGGTCCATCATGTGTTGGTGTTGCGACAGTCTGAACTAATAATTTTCATTAATTTGACATTGTTCATCTGCATGTCTCGTGCAGATGGCGTTGGAGTTTCAAGAAGCGGCTTCAGCGGTGAGTGGGAGACTGTCATGCTGACGAGAAACTGTTTGTTTTCCGTCTGTCTTCTGTTTTGCCACGTTTTAAAATTCAAGTTCTCTGGATCAAAGACGACATTATTGTGTATCTCTGGTGAACTCTTTTTTTGGGGAAAGGAGTGTTATTTAGGAGTGTGGGGATGGATTATACGTCTCCCAACAGGTCCAGAAGTGGAGTCCCGGTGAGGTGTAGCTGATATACTGTCACTTTGAATTCAGATTTTTTGCTAAGGTGTAAGAAATTGCAAATTTACATGCTGAATGCTGATGCAGTTCTGCTAGAATCTAGGTGACAATCAACGTCTCAACATTTGATTGTGAATAACAGCCCCCGCCATCACCCCTACATATTTGAAGAACCAACCAAATACAACTGAGACATTAAACTCATTTATGTCCAGTACTATATTGGTGGTTCGGTCTGGTCCGGTTGGAAAGGCCCGCTTGCCCCACAATTATTGAAGAACGAAAATGGAACGATTGAGAAAGTTGAACACGAATGAGCTGACTGTGAACTGTTTGTGCAGTGACGCAAGCGGACGCTGGCAATGCGGCAATGTACGCCGGTCTGGCTGTTGCTCTGCTTGTTTTTGTCGTCATCGTCGTCTTCGTCGTCTGTCTGCTTCGACGTCGTGTGCCACACTTCATCGGTCAGCTGCTTCTACTTACTTACTTACTTACTTCCTGTGGTCCTGTAGTAAACAGCGACAAATTTACGCGCACAATATGAAAGTAAAACGTATGTAAATTTATGAAGTGTGTACAGCTAAAAAGTAACCTCGAATGCGCTTATGCTATACTGGTTTTACTGGAGTTGAATGCCTGTGTTCGCATAGCAGGCCAACACAATAAGCAATTTTACTACAGGCAGTTGAAAACTGAACAACTGGATGAAATGTCAGCCAAAGTGTCAGAAATGCAAACAAAGTGCGTTTTTACACGTTATGTTAATTAAACAATCATATCACATTGGATAAAAAGTAATATTTCCCTGGTTGTGTTTTCCCAGGTAGTGCAGAAACAAACGTTGGGTGAGGTGGGAAACCAAATGGTCATTTGATGGCAAGTTGTGTCAGAAATATTCCTACAAAAAATTATCAAAATCTGATAATAATTGGTTTTCAAGTTACAGTCGAAAATGTCGTGGATGTTTTTTTTGAGACACAGTGTATATGCCGATTTGCCGTTAAAAATCCCTCATTCACTCAATACTCAATAGCGTAGTCTGTTCCTGGCGTATCTGCGTGCCAGGGTCGTTGGTTGATTTACATTGTCAGCATTGCTCGCCTAGCAACGATGCCCTGCCAGCGATCACTCAGCTACCTGTCTAGTACCTGTCTGTCTGTCTGTCTAACGGTTCCTATCAACAACACCACCAGATGGCCTGAGCTCTGTGACTTGAGATTGAGTGATGGAGTGCTGGTATCTTTCAGTAAATGTGGCGGACTGGGATCTTGCTTTTCATCTGTGCAACGGTAATCGCGTTTCCTGTTATTGGTTGATTCAGC
>Ga0209671_1008425_pt1 | contig 10788 bp, 6 predicted proteins | sample WorMetHERISLAND2_2_FD_187401 | JGI IMG/M metagenome (GOLD analysis project Ga0209671, IMG submission 187401) | Marine gutless worms symbiont microbial communities from Max Planck institute for Marine Microbiology, Germany - Olavius geniculatus... | ecosystem: Host-associated > Annelida >...
GTCCTACACTGGCTTTTGATTGGCACCGAAATCGATGACTCTGGATAACCTTGAACGTCAAAATAAGGTTTTTTTATAGATTTTTTTGGCGATTTCGGGCTGCGAGACACATTTCAAAAACGAATTGCGCCGAAATCAATTGAGATAGACATGGAGAAACTGCATATGAAATTTTCAGCATTGAACGTAGATTTCGACGGTCCAAATCTCGATTTTCTAGGTTCAGGGAAACCTGCGCACGAGGGCATCAAAGAGCGGTACCGCGTAAAAGTCATTATTTTACCGTTGTTGGCCAGTCTTTTGTGAAAACGGTTGCAGATAAGCATGGGCATGCTGCTTATCACAACAAGCACTAATGACGAGCTTTTCAGCCGTATCAACGTCGATGATTTTGAAAGACCCTGAGCTTCCAAACTAAGGAGGTTTACTGACTTTTGCGATCTTCGGCTGCAGCGCACACTTCAAGAATGAATTGCGATGAAACGGCTGGAGATAGACTGACAGTTTGCGAACAGGAACTGCTATAGGCTTTCGCGCGTCTCGTGAGGATTATCTCAAATTTTTTGTTGTTTTTAGTGGACTGGATTGGGTCATGCGTTTTAAATGGCAGATTTAAGAAAAACATATGACGTGTACATAACTGCATAAAATTATGTATGTAACTTCGCTTTGGTGTATGTAACTTCGGTATTGGGATGAGGTGGGTGATTATGATTATGGTGATGCTGTTTATGGTGATGATGTGCATTGGCTTAGCCTATCTTTATACGACTAACCAATTGTTGTTCGCTGTATGGAGGTTGGGTTGGGTGTTGGTAGGATTAAATCGTAGGTCCATAAATTCACCCGGCAGTGGATTGGTTTGGGTTGGGTCTAGGTCAATGAAACAGACCCATGGACAACTTTGGTAACTTTACCCTTGAATTTCAGCCTGTCGGAAAATTGTCTTTTTCAGAAAATGTTTTTCAAATCTACAAAATTTGGGGCTAAAATCCCAATTTTGGTAAAATGTTTAACAAAATTGCAATTTTGAGCATCTGTAATTTCCTCTGTCGGAAGTCTGCAAAATGCAACTTCTTGCCGTCCCTACTTTTTATAACCCGCAACGCCGCTAGACGGCGTAGTCCCAAGTTTAACACATCCCAACTGTTTCGCCCCTAAAGGATTGCTTTCCCTAAACTTCGGTTTAGCAGCACTATTTTAGGACACTCGCATAATTTCATCCACGCAACAAACTTTTTGGGCTTACAGTTCTGTAGCTTTCAACAGCAGCGTCTTGGGTACACGTAGATTTACAGTCCTAGTTGCAATTTTTTGACAGACAACTGCAAATTTTCGACTGGATTTTATTTTTGGAATAAAACTTTTTCGACAAGCTAACACAGTTAATGGAGAAAATTTTCCCCTTGCCCCATTGTGACGACGTCACTGGTTTTCAAAATTACGTTCTCAGTCGGTACTAAATTGGACTAGCTTCACTCCTGCTTACTGTTCGTAACTACTGTTTTAACTCCGAGATCTTTGATAACGTGCACAGTAAAATAGCAATAACGGCAATGTTAACACAGATCTGCGAGATGATATTGAAGATGAAACCTTTTCCGGTGAGTGCGTGAGTCGACGTAGCTGGTTCTGTAGAGGCCATTCAGACGGCCAAGCATCGATCCACTGAAACTCATCTCAAGCCAGACAACGCTGCCAGGCTCAACTTCACGGTCTAACTCCACCACCCAATATTCATTGCGACTGAAGTTGAACGCCCTCTGCACGGGAACCTGTGCAAACGTTTGAAAATTACTGCGAGTCAAGCCGCACAACAAAACTGCTCTTCAGAACTTGTTCTCTGCTTATGCTATGTTAAGGTCTCTCTCAACTTAAACGGGACGTTAAACTATACTTACTCACTTACTCAAAAAGTTTCTTTTAGTATTCGTTAAACCACAGTTTGGAGTGGGTAAGTGAGTACGCAGTAACTTATTTTCAGATCGCATAGCCTATCTACATTGTCGTTTGTTTTATCACCCATGGCAGCACCCGTAAGTGATGAAACAAGAGATTTGAGCTAATGCTCACGGGACGCGCGAAAGCCTATAGCAGTTTCTGCCCGCAGGCTGTCACCCATCGCAGTACTAACCGGGCCCGGCGTAGAGTAACTTCGTTTCAGCCGAAACGCGTTAACAACTACGCCACGCCACAAACGCCAGAACCGTGGAGCCGCCTTGTGAATGATATAGACTTGTCCAGGCCAAAAACGCCAAGAAATCCATAAAACCCCCTATTTTGGCGTTCAAGGTCATCCAAGGTCATTGAATTCGGCGCCTATCGAAAGCCAGTATACGATTTCCTATTAGTGATTCATAGTAACCTAGGCCTTATCTCGCACCGTTACTGAGATACAGCGAGTTAATGGCCAAAAATCGCAAATTTTGCCCCCACCCCCTCTCACTTAGGGCCCTCGTTCGGAGTGACCCCCTTTGAATTTATAAGAAAGCATTACGGTTTCTGACACTAGAGTCTTCCGGGCAGCCGACGGTGAAAATTTGGTGATCCTAGCTTGGGCCGTTTTTGCCTGATCCACCCGTGTGACGGACAAACAGACGGACAGACGGACAGAATTGCGATGGCTAAGACGCGCTGAAAGCAGTAGCTGTTTTCGCGCGTAAAAACAGTACGAGTGCCAGCTGAGCGTGGTTTAACATCTTTTGATGTTTTCGGCAATCACTTACTGTACGTATTCTAGCTAGTTTTCTGCAATAAAAGTGTGTTTTATTTAGCACTATGTTAAAGTAGTATTGTAACTATGTAATGAAGTTGGAAGTTGGCTTTATTGAGATGTAAGCGGCTTGGCGATGCTCGGAAAATGTTGGTGCTTATGCTTTTTTGTCCAGCTGCGATGTTATTCTGTATAGCAGCGAGTGTGTATGAAATAAATAAATAAGTAAATAAATAAATGCACCTGTACTATATTCGATGACCGGGACTGACGCAGACGCGCAGCGGTCCGATGAATCGCCAGCTTGTTTGCATGGACCAGCAGATACCTGGTCGGCTTGGACGTGATGTTTATCGTAATCGACACATTCCCCGAGAATCCGGCTTCATCGTGATAAAGGTCCGGGAAGAGAGACAAGTCGTAGTGGATCGGCAGAATGTGGCTTGGTAGACGCACGTTCAACCACGGCTCAGCCGCGTTGTTAGCAAACGCTTTTGCTTGGCGGACCGATAGCGAAGACCGTTCTGGCTTTATCAGTCCAGCTAGAAGGCCGACAGTTAGTAGTAATGCCGCGAACACCATTAGGATGATTGCAACCTCCTTCCTGGTCAGTTTGACGACCGTCGTTTCCGCCTTAGCAGATTCTTTAGCCATTGTTTTAACTCGTTTCACATCCGTATACGTTATACTAGCATACCTGAACAACAAGCGGGATATACTAATCATATCAATATAGTGTCTCCAAGTGCCCCGCAAACAGAGAAGGTTTGGTCGTAATCTCGACAAAAAGTTTCAAGAATTTCAATACTTGTTCGTAGTTATAATTTATCTATTACAACAAAAAAACGTCAGCGCCCAATGCCAACATGATATGCAGCGGTTCGTCCAGTTGCCGGGCATTTTGGGCAACGACAGTAAATTAAGCCACCGAGCAAGTAGTGACTGCGCAAAATATGCACCATTTTCTTAAAGTTTTTGACGTCCTGTAATCTTTGTCTTTGACATTGTAACTCAAGTTTTGGTAAATAAATGCCTTATGTAAAAGATTTACACGCCAACTTTTGTTTTCAAGTTTGACGTCTGGGACAAACAGACACACAAACAAAGGATGGAAAGACAAAAAAAATTCATAATGGGGCTTATAAAAAATGCGATATCAATAATACTCACTAGAAACCAAAAGAAACAAATGCTAAAAGTAGCCTACCTGATTTTCATTAGTTATTGAATAACAAGAGGATATAAATCTTTATCTGCTTAACACTAAAATTGTATAAGAGTACACCCAATCAACCTTACTGGCACGAAACCAAGGAAGAAAGATATAGATATGCTTGGCAGGAGATAACTCAGTTATCTGATTAATTTTACAAAAATTAGAGTTTGTAAACAAATTTTGATACAATGGAGATCAATTATTAAACAACCCACCTGTATTATGTGAAAAGTTTTAGGGCTAAAATGCAACGACTGCTCAAGAAGAATACACAGTGGATTGACCCCTATTACAACCAGGCCTATAAATGTGCAACTGACTGACTGTACAACTACAGACGTTTATACTGTTGCTGCAGTTATTGCTGCTAAATACACGATGGCTCGTAAAACAGTGGCGAAAAAAGCTAGCGATGTTTAATGATACGTGGCGAAAATCATTGCCATTATTATCATTTACTTGCTGGTTCAAGAACGGCATGATAAATAATAATAAAATAAGTTAGACAGTAAGACCGGACTATAAAGCAACAACAAAGTTGCATTGATAACTGACAGTAACAACTAAATATGAAACTAAACCAAACTTGACAAAACGACTAACACTTGATATAACGAAACTTTGACAATTTCAAGCTGCCTATAGTGAAAACTAGTGAAAAAAGTAAAAACTAGCCCCTATAGACAGCTTGAAATTGTCAAAGTTTCGTTATATCAAGTGTTAGTCGTCTTGTCAAGCTTAGTTTAGTTTCATCTTTAGTTTTCACTAGTTTTCGGCAACCGGATCTAATTAAAGACACTTCTCTCTATTAATCTTTCCATTTATCTCTGTCTTGTGCTGCAGCCACCGCACCGATCAGTGACGAATTTGTGGCGATCTAACGCGGTTGAAGGAAATTTCAGCAAAGTTACTATGCGGGCGCTTGCCGTATGCTCACCAGATGTAAGCTACTTTACCTCTGTGAAATGAATGAATCACACAACAAGAACACCATGTAGGCTACCCGTCGTACACGATGTAGAACTTATGTCCAGTTTTGGTTGCAGCAGCAGTACGTGCTTTCGTTTTAATTTTACTGCGTATTTCTGCTGCTCGTATAACGTCTGCACCGGATTGGCATTGTTCGATTCTGTCGTCGCATTGCTGTGATAGCTAATTTGTGGAATCAAGGCCTAGGTTACTGTACGTGATGTCTACGTTTGCATTCAGGCAACATGCGGACACTTTATGTTTAACTCAATATTGCCAGGGGCGACGGCACGCTTTGAAAACTGTTGTGTCCATGCAACAAGCGAGACTTGACTTACTCGACTTACATGCCTTGTTACTCCCAGCGACACACAGACCACAGACCAATTCTCTCTATTATTTTTTATTTTTATTTTAATATGTAATAAACACTTGCGACAAACGCGCAAGAACAATAACATAGGAAAACAGTAAAGAAAAACTACAAACATTACTAAGATAGACAAAAGGAACACAGAAAATACATGCTAAACATAGGAAAAGAATGAGAAAAAAACTGAAAACATTACTATGCTGTTACCTTCATCTTCCAAGAAAAACTCAACAATGCTCTATACAACGGTACTATCGCCGACCTCACACGACTTCTCTTTTTCTATAAAGACATGTTCGCAGCGACTGCATTTTGTTCTAATCATAAACTAAATATGGGGTCTTAAAATATAAATATCAGCAACTCTTTTACAGAAAAGTATGGAAATCTTGATGGTACAGTTCAGTGGCGTATTTAAGATTTGGCAAAGGGGGGCATAACGAGCGCGCAGAGCGCGAGCCTATAATGGGGGTCTAGGGGCGGAGCCCCCAACGGGGTCCAGGAGCAAAGCCCCTGGTCAGGGGGTCAGGGGGGCAAAGCCCCCTGAAGCTGAAACACTTTTTGCTTTTGAACGTTCAGTGGAAGCCGCAAATTCGATATTTGCGTTGTTTTAACCAAAAATAGTTTAGCAAGCTGCAAAACATCGTCAGGGATTAATATGAGTTAGGTCTATAAAAAGGCAATAAACTTCACAACAGGCACAGTAGGCTCACGGTACAATAATAAATGGATCGTGTCAAACCGTGTCTGTCGTCGCCAGAATGCTTGATCCGTTAATCATCGCCGAAGTTGTCACACACCCATGGACACTGAACCCGTCCGCCACGAAATATTATAGGCCTATACGGCTTGCAGCTGGTTTTCAAAAGCGTTCGGCGACGCCGGCGTCATATCAGATGCAATCTCACATGGCGATTTTAATCGCATATTGTATCGGTATGAAAAAGACCATCAAACATTGTTGAATTTTGCAATTCTTGCTGGAAAATGGCAAAAAACGCACCTTTTCATATAAGGTCACCTGTAAAAAATTTTCATGGTCGGGCCAAAAGTGGAGGGCATCGCACCGTGCCCCCCTTAAATACGCCACTGGAACAGTTGCACAGGCGTATAGCGTAGTTCAGAGGTGTTTCCGTCACTCTGTAGTGCAAAAACATGCAACACGAAATTGCTGAAATTATATCCCGATAATCACTAAAGTCTGAGTTATCTGCATATTTTGCAGATGAACAAACGTATCAGGAAGCTATATCAGGTACGTCCTGAGTTCTGATCAACCAAATGCCAAGCCCGAGTGTAATATGCAGGATGCGGCAAAAAGGAATCGCCAAAAGTAGTTTGCCATTTTATTGGACGACCGCTCGGAACTTTAATGCAAAATTGAACACGCTCATTACTTGTTCATATCTACATACGTAGCGTAAGCAGCATTTGATACTATCATACTACTGCAACGTTACAATATTTTGCGAGACAACATTATTTTGCATATTCAGAAAGTGAATGCTGTAATAATTTATGTGTATTACAAAACCGGGTGCATCTTGTTGTTCGTAGAACCAAAGTGATGCAAACTCGTATTATAAACAGAGTCAGTGAAGTTTTTTGTATTAATTTTTTATCGCATTGATATGCACTTTTTCACCTAAACGAAAATTCGTCGCTAGACTCAAACAGGCACCGCGAGTGATTTCAAACAACTTGCCATTAACAGAGCTGTTAAAAAACTTTAACAAAAAAATAAATGCATGCGCAAAAGCTAGCGGTGGACATTGACAAACTGCAGCACAAATATCGTGCGCCTTTCGTTTTGTGCACATTTTGCTGCATGTGAAAAGAAGAAATGAAGACGTGGTTACAAGAAGAATTCAATAACTTTGTCGCAGTTAAAGATAATAAAATGTCTCTTGGCATTTTACGTGACTATGAATAGGTAACACGTGTGCAAAATTTTGCGTTAATATTCCAAGCGGTTGCTCAGAAAACGACAAACAACTCTAGGGGATTTCTTTTTTTGCCGCGTCCTGTATGTATTTTAAGTGATGACATATTCTGATGTTACCTTAGCCTGCTTGATCTGGCAGTGTTCAGTGAAACAAAGAAGTAAAAAATATAATATTTGAAAAAAGTTTTTTGTAGCCTTTCGTTTTTTTTGTAAGTTTTTAACAGCTAAATTAATTGGATTACAGCGTAATGACTGCGTCACATAACGGGTTAGACTCAATCTCACGACTATTAGCTAAACAGCTAAACTGTAATCCGTTACGGGGATATTTGCGATCGAAGTGAAAAGTTGTCCGAAATCAGTTCCCAGCTGATGCTAAACAGCAACTATTTATTTATTTCAATTCATCAAACAGCACATATTGCATATACATTTATGACATTTGACGAACAGCTACTACAGCTGCTACTAATAGAACTACAACAACTACTACTGCCACTGATGGGGTTCCTAATGCAAACATTAAGTTTTAGCAATGATTTATACCAGCGGCAATTTCACAACATTTAAAGTTAAGCTAGGCCTACAAAAACATTTATACTGAGCTTTCCGATCTCAACACTCAAACTAGAATGTTCTAGCAACTCTTTAAACTGTTAAAGGTAATGTCAGTCTCAGATAAACTGGAACGTTGTTTCACAGTTTATGAGAATCAATGAAAAGCTATATGTCATATAGGTGGTCTAGGTCTCAGGACATTTTAATGTGTTGTGCAGGCTGCGCCATACTGCACATCAGCACCAGCAACGAATGGACGTGATGGTGAAATAGCTCGAGGGCTGATGGACGAGTACAGTACGCTGCCACTGTTAGTGTTACTGCTATGATGTATCACTGCTGCTGCTGCTGCTGCTGACGATGACGATGATGATGATGATGACGACCACTGATGCCTTAACATAGTAGCGATTTGTTCAAATTTGTTTATTCTTCATCGTTTATTTTGCGCACTAGTAAATAATAAACCTGTATTTGTAATACTGTATTTGGTCGACCATACTTGGCACAGCAGTCGTTTCTCTGTCGTTTGTCGTTTGTAACGCATGTATTGTGGCTAAACAATTACTAGGCCTACGTCGTAGGGGGTCGGCGATGGTACCGCTGGATAGGACAATGACGGATCTTATAGGCTGCTATTACGGATGTTCTTATAGCCTGTGAATAGTAACCATGTCGCTATCTCCAACGGTTTGGCCGAAATTTTCAACGCAAAGTTGTTGACCACATCCATTCTTAACGTGCGGCGGTTGTTGAAGGTAATATGTGCGAATCGAACCGCGCTGAAACAGTTAACGGCTCGCCGGTTTGTTTGCTGTCGGCTTTTTTCTAGTGACAGCTGGGCTTCTTGTTTCAAGATACAATCGAAAAATACATTTCTGACAGACTAACGATTTTTACGCGCGAAAGCAGCTATAGTTTTAGCGCGTCTTAGCCATCGCAATTCCGTCCGTCTGTCTGTCACACGGGTGGATCAGTCAAAAACGGTGCAAACTAAGATCACCAAGTCTTCATCGTCAGCTGCGTGAAAGAATCTAGTTTTAGAAACTGTAAAGCTTTTCCATAAATTTGAAAGAGAAAGAGGAAAGGGGAGGAAAAGGAAAGGGAAGGGAAAGGACAAGGAAAAGTGGAAAATAAAAGGAAGGGAAAGGGGAAGGAGAAAAAGAAAGGAAGTTAAAAAGAAGATGAATGGAAATGGAAAAGGGAAGAAAAAGGAAAAAATGGGAAAAGGACAGGTAAAGGAAAATGGAAGGGAAGGGAAAAGGGAAAGGGAAAGGGAAAGAGATAGGGGAAGAAGAAAGAAAGGGAAAAAAGAAGAGAAAGGGAAGGAAAGGGGAAAGAGTAGGTAAAGCAAAGGGAAAGCGAAAGGTAAAGAAAAGAGGAAGCAAAAGGGAAAAGAAAAGGAGAAGGAGAAGGGAAGGTGTAGAAAAATGGGATAGGGGAAAGGGGGAAAACGGGGAAAGAACAAAGGGATAGGAGAAGGGGAAGGGAAAGGGAAGGTGGAAGGAAGATAGCTTAAGAAATGAAGGACGCACGGACGCACGGACACAAAGGTGATTTTTTACTCTGTCTAATGCTATGCCCGTCTACGTTATGCATACGGGACTGAAAAAAACTGAGATTTTTAAAGAACATTTTAAAGTTGTTTTTTTTGTTTTTAGGTTTTTAAATTTTTTTTCTTAAGTTTTTAAAGTTTTATTTGGTTAAGTGTCTAATGAACGCGTGCACAAAATTACGATCCAGGAATAAACATTTTGTACACCCTGTCCGTCACCCTGTTGTCTATAACAAATGTACAAAACATCAGTTTATACACTTGTTAACGGCAACATTTAAGGACTTGCACATCGACAACAGCAAAAATTACAAAAGGTGATATTACCCGCATCACACTGACTGTGTGTCAGTGTGCTGCTGAATAGCATCACCTTTTTAAGACAAGCAGTATGTCTGCACCTATCTGCAACCATTTTTACGTTAGACGAGCCAATAGCGGTAGAATAACGTCTTTTAGGAGGGGTGCCCCTCTTTCGCTTCCTCGTTCGTGGGAATTTTTTTTTAACTCAGTGGCATAAAATTTTGTCACGAAATACTAGAGACTGTAAGCTATCATAAGGTATAAACCCAAAATCTCTATCTCAACTGGTCTTGAAACGGTACCGGGTCGTGACGGTCGTGACGGACAGACAGACAGACGGACAGAATTACCGTATATGCGCTATAGCTAGCTAGCTAGCTCTCGCGCGTAAAAAGTTTTGCAAGACGATATGTTAGACTGAAAACTTTAAAATTCTATATACCAATAAAACGTATATTTCTTCCGAACACGTATTAGCCTAAAACGGACGTGACGTGATTATAATGTTTAACGTCATAGAGTGCTAGTGTAAAATTAGGCTAGCTGTTTCACGTCATTTTTCCAGCCTACAGCCAAATTTTCCAGCATGAGGCCCTGGAACGTGTGATTTTATTAGAGACTTGACACAATTATACTTATGAATTTTTTATTTGTAATTATAAATATTTAGTAGCCGAAATCTGTGCCGACACCGGCCGTGAATAAGAACGCTTCTATCAATTACAATGCCACGTCAGGATTTGACATACCAGAATAGCCAGAAAAAATTATTAAAAGTTAACAGTTAGTAATATTCATCGTCTTTGTGAAAGGTTAAACAAAGTTTACAAAGTACGATCTGAGAAGCCGTAGCATGCGGGGGCCTGGGAGCAAGCCCCGCAGATCTCCCTCTAAATCCGGCACTGCAATCCAGTCCCCAAGTTACAATTACCCAGCAAGCTGTTTGTGACTCTAGCTTTGTACAATAGGATCGCCCTACATACAGCAAAAACCTGACTTATTATAGTAACTACTATCTTTTTTTCCCTAAATTTGAAAAATTTTGGCTGTGATGTTCGCTATCCAAACAATAAATGACTCGTCTGTGGTGAAAGCCTTGCCGGAAGGACAGATATAAAACGCTTTATAACGTCAAAAGTTACAATGACATTACATC
>Ga0209671_1008426_pt1 | contig 10788 bp, 4 predicted proteins | sample WorMetHERISLAND2_2_FD_187401 | JGI IMG/M metagenome (GOLD analysis project Ga0209671, IMG submission 187401) | Marine gutless worms symbiont microbial communities from Max Planck institute for Marine Microbiology, Germany - Olavius geniculatus... | ecosystem: Host-associated > Annelida >...
AACAGAGTGGCCCCGTTTTTTTGGGCCACCCTGTATACACAGTAATGGAAAAGTAAATTTAATCTTGTCAACAGTAAAACAGAAAGTTTAAGCTTTACAGAAAACCCTAATACAAAACATAAAACACAGAAACAACCTAAACCTAACATTGTAAGAACTCGCCATTATGATTGTGCATATGTATGAGTAATGGCAGTTCTAACTGCGAGGAAGTTTCGGTGAAAGTCGATGTAATGGAATTTGGGCTTAACACAGCAGTTTCAAAGGCGGCAGGTGTGATTTCCCAAAAATGAGCTTCTCACAGATAACAATCTGGTCTGAGATAAACAACATCACAAAGCATGCAGTTAAAACAGTCTACTAACTTGTGCTGATGGAATAGCATATCGTGTTCCGTAATAAGGACACGCCTTCATCTGTTTACCCGTGACAACCAGCTGCTCTATATCACACACCTCCACCTGCCAGCACAAGATACTTTACTGCAGCCGATATGGGAGGAATGTTTAATTCCAAGTGCAGTCACGTCACATTTGACAGCCTTCCATCTTATAGATGCTCACATCATACACTCTCACAAATATTATGAACTAAAACAGCATTCGATAAGATGGACAGCATTCGTGGCGACGTTTAGCAGCGACGGAATTCATAATACATGCTGGGTAATTTACAGTTGCAACTTGCAACAAAAATTTAGTCTGCTGGTTTAACTTTATGGTGATCTGCTTGGTGGCAATCAAACGCACATGAGATGTGTTTACAATACAATTATACGTCTTTTTCTGTAATAATAAACGTAATCAAAATTTATGCTATAAATATGTTTACATGCAGCAGATTCAGAGCTGCAATGGGACTCGCACCTCATTCTACAAAACATATTACTAGTAAACAGTAAATTTATTTTACACAGCCAAACAAACTTAACTTTTAACCATCCTCAGAGTCAAGTGCTAAGAGTGAAATCGGTCTCCTAGTGCCTCTTGCTTCTAACAGCCATTCAACATATCAGCAGCGATAATATTTATTATATCTAATTTACATTCAAAATTATTACAACTGTTGTTGATTATAGTATTGCTCCTATCATTTTGATTATTATAATCGTAAAACAGTTTGAAAGAATTCACTTACCAAACAATATTGAAACTGACAGCAGCCCAATGACAGTGAAAACCGGATTTAATTTTTAGACAACCGTACTTAAGTAACAGTCGAGCTTATGGTATGATTGTCGTCCATTCATCATCATTGTCGTCTGTAACAGATTTACCCTGATCAACAAGTATCCAGTAGGTCTTAAGAGAAAAATCTTTTTGCACAAATAATTAGCTGTGTCTTAAAACTAGGCATGCAAAATTTCAGAGATCTAGTGCAAAGAGACATTTTCGAAATTGGTGGTGAATGGAAGAGTAAAAAATGTGCATTTTTCAATGAAAAACTGGCCATATCTTGGAAATAGTGAAAGATAGGGCCTAGGTTGTCAATGATCACTAACAGGAAGTGGCATATACCCTTTCAAATAAAATAAAAATCATCAACCTTGGATGACCTTGAAGGTCACTAACAACAAGTACGGTCAACTATCCTAGTGACAGCTGGACTGCTGGTTTTTGAATCAACAAAGTGATCTTCAAATAAAAGCAGTATGAAGACTGTTGCAGATGATGTACAGTGCAAGCAGAAATGCCAGTTACCAGCACTCGGTCACGAAATTCCACGAGTGGATCGTGCTTATTGAATGGACAACTGCTACCAGCGACTGATGAACGTGACTTCTTCAAAGTACGCTCACTCAACGCTGACGGCTTCGACTCTTTTTCAGAACAACACATCAGTCAATCAATAGATCACTGATTTATGATTAACAAAAATCAGCAGTTAGTAGTGCAAAACACTGCAATCGAATAAGAGGCCAACAATTACAAAACTTGCCATAACAGATATTACCATATTTTCTCCATTAATTCACAGGGCTAAAAATAAATAAATTTATAAGCGTTCGAATTATTAGAAGTAAAAAAATAATTATTGAAAAGCCTGTTCTAATTATTTAACTAGAATACTGCGAACACGAACAATGTGCTCTAATGGTGTGTGGCCAGAACAACTGCAACCAGCAAGCTTACTGCGACCTTTGATCATCGTGCGAGAGGAGGGCGCAGCTAGTATAAGCATGCATCATTTGTGAATGGGGCTGGGGCGGACCGGTCAGCACCAGAGATGTGCGGATTATAGATGCAGATCTGCAGGTTTCTCGTAGCTGATCATAGGTAGACAAAATTTGCAGATGCAGAATCATGTTCTATGACGAGTGTAGTTTTTCTAATAACTGCCAATGGACTTTGGAATAGGCCTATTCAGTGCCAACGCGAACTGACAGTGGATCCAAAATTTTGCTCCTGTTGCATACTCGGACGCACATCCTTGGTCAAAACTGCAGACTGATGTGGACTCAAAATTTTGGGATCCGCACATCTCTGGTCAGCACTACTGCCGTAGCTAACATGAAAGCACGCCGTATGCAGGCATCTCTGCTTGCTGTGTATGCCCTGGGGCTGTCTCCCCCTTCTTTCCTACCACACAGCATGACAACAGCGCCATGCCTGCGTTAATTGGTCTAATGCATGCGCCGGGAAGCAAACAACACACAGCCATTGCTCACGGAAACAAGCCTTACAGTTTATTTGACCTGGACTCCGCATGATCGAATTATTACAGCCAGGTGTTCGAATTAATAGGAGTAAAATAAATAATTATTTTTCCTTAGAATTAAGGTGTTCAAATTATTAGAGTGTTCGAATTAATGGAGGAAATACAGTAGAAACACTATTAACAAATAAATACATGTAAGCTGGAAAAAAGATGAAATCGAATTATGTACATGCAGCAAACAGATTTAGCTTAAAGACAGACTACCAGCTAAAAGCAAAGTTCATACAAGAACCAACCTAAAACCTGGGTTAGAAAGTTATTACTGCACATACTTATGATAATTACATTGAATTTCTTGCTTAAATACCACTTTTGCTGTGTCTCAAAAACCATGCCACTTTTCTGTTGTCTATATTTTTGCCAAATGTTAATGGATTTTCAAAATTCTTTCACTGATGCGTTCTGTAGACAATTAGCAAAAAAGTGGTTATTAAATATTCCACCACACTTCAACTGCGGCACTGTTTTTTTAGAGACATGGTGTACACAAAAACTACCAAAAAATTATGAAAATGTAATTCAAGTACTTTAGACACTGCATACAATGACGGACAGTACATCTTACCGGATTTAGACTTGTGTAGCTCCAAGCAGCGATCGTTGATGAGACTCAGTGCCTTCAGACGCCTCACAGCCTCGTTGATGCACAAGTTCTACAGCAAATCACAAATCTACATTCATCCTTGATAATCCTCTAACTTTAGTAGGAATAAACTGATACACCGAACAGTAGCTTATTCTTTCACATATCCATACTATAGCCACACGCATTTTATTACAGATTCCAATCAGGCTAAATACATCGAGCGACGCAACAAAGTACGCAAAAAACACTCAGTCTTACGTCCTCATATGCCAGTGCCTGCAATCACTAACTGCTACATCTAATTCCATACAGTAGTCTTGAACGATAACTTGCCAATACAACGACAATATACCGGACAACACATGTAACCTCTAATAAAATTCCAAGTTCTAAAGTTGAAAAGTGAAAGTCATGCAGTCAAATTATGCTACATACTCCATATGTCACTAGAAAAATCTATTCTTCAATTGCATCATATTTCAATATAGTCTAACACTCAAAGCTATAATTCTGCTCTCCACAAACAATGTACGCCTTATATTCGTATAAATGCAGGTTCTCGTATGGCACTTGCCTGTCTTGATCCCAGCGATACAACACGTGTGTCTTCATGGAATGGACTTTTCTGTAATTCGTGAACAAACTGTGATAGCTGAGAGTGTGTACGGCTGCAGTAGAATATCTATAACACCAGACATCATGCCAATAACCAATGATAACAGACTGCACCACTTTGATCAGAATGGCTGACTTATTGTAATGGCATATGAACCATCAAATTTCATGTTGGGCAAATTTTCATTCAAATTTTCATTCGTTTTCATTCAAAGGCAACACAGATCTCTTTACAGTAGTGCAAAGATGACAAAAATCAACAATGAATAGCACGATAATAATTGTTTTATATTTGACACCATATTAACTACAATAGCACTTTCCAACAACAAAAGATCTGAATGGCTGGCTACAAAGAATACATACAAATCTTTCTAGTAACCAACAGATATGTAGTGCTCACTCCTCTTCTTTACTAAATGTCGCCAATAGCATTAAGCAAAGTTTTCAGTCAATAAAATGTCAGCAATAAACGAAAATATTGCCTCACCTTTAACACGTGGTCGCACTCATCGTCAATGCCATCGTCTGGGTTAACTTTGTCGGGTGCTGGCAAAGTTTCGTCGTCGCTGACATATTCTACAACCAAGATGTCGCTGTCAGCATCATCGCCGTCTGCCGACAGAGCAACATCTCCGCCATCCGTCGCGAGTTCCATGTCAATCTTCTCACGAAGTTCTTCTGACATGTCTTTGAACAATTCGTCAAACTGCTCGTCCAGCGGGTCCCTCTGACATCACAACTGACTCGGTGAATCAGTGGCCACAAAATAAAATTCAAGGACTTTTCAAGGACTTTCAACGAGTGCCGACATTAATTTTCGAGGACTAAATGTCAACATTAAGATTCATCACTTAACGAATTGTGGCTGTAACAACTTCGGAATGACACGTGAGCATAGCAAACAAAAACAAGCTAGGATAGCCGACTGTACTGCCTGTCAGTAATCTTCAAGGTCATCTAAGGTTGATGATTTTCATGTCATTTAAAAGGCGATATGTGATTTCCTTTCAATGATCAATAGCAACTTAGGCCTTATCTCGCACCATTTAGCCACAATAACACGTAAGGTCATCCAACGTCAATGATTTATACGTCATTTGAAAACGACTTCCTATTAGTAATCAATAGCAACCTAGGGCCCTAGGCCCTATCTTGCACCGTTTAGCCACAGTACATCTGTAACGGACAGACAGACAGACAGACAAACGAACGACAACCGTGACAACAGCTCAACCATTGCTTAAGTACAATTGGCAAAAAAATTTTTAACGAAAATGTTACACTAGACTGCATAGTGCAAACATTGCCTAAGGTTTACAGTTTCGTTAATCTTTTCCAGTTCCCCCCCCAAAAAATTCCAAGACTTTCAAGGATGCGTAAGAGCCCTGGTAAATATTCATTGTAATATGTGCACTGTACTACAACCACACAACCCTTAATCCTAATCTTTCTTCGTTAAACGCTGAATGAATGAACAAATGACAACCGCATAAAATCTTTGATGCCAAGGTGGTCTGGTGCAGTGATCAATATGGCCGCCCTATGACGTATGCTGGGCCTGGTTAGCACCTGAACGAGTGACTGTCTTTCGATAATAAACCATCTGGGTATATAGCCAGCAACCAAGGTCAACTCAGTCTTCCATCCCTCCAAAACTGGCAAATCGAATACCGGCCTGTCTGGCTGGGGTTAACATGTTCATCTGTGTTGGGCGACAGTTAACACTGTGTGATCCAAAATCCAAAAGTGATGTGCCATAGCTCTGGGATAAGTATCCCTGAAGAGCTATAAACAAGAAAACACTTTAGGTAATTGAAACATTAAAAAGTCAGCGCCAGTCGATGATGAAAATAGCATAAATTTCCATTAAGCATACCTTGCGCTTAGCAGCCGAAGGCCGAAGACTGCTGCGAAGCTGCTGCAACTTCGCTTCACGTTTTTCCCGCTGCTCCTGCTCCTCCTGAAATTATCAGTGACACACCGATGCCGTTCAAAATGATAAAAAACTTTAATGTTAGATCAGCAGTGATAGACTACCATTCAGGTACACACTGCAGCAATGACAAACAAATAAGCTACTTATATCATATTTTCAAAAATAAATGCTCAAAATGCTCACGACACAATAAGAAAGTAAACTAGGCTAAAGCTATCTGCCACAGCCATCATGGCACGCTGCATTATTTATAGCAATGACGTCAGCGTTGGCCAATAGCTCTCGACCTTGCTACCTGCCCAGCAGCAGCTATTAGCAGAAGGGTCCTATCTCACAATAGTAAAGTATCCAAAAATCTGGCCCTGTGACCATGATTGTTGCCAAAGACCTTGAAATTTAATAGTGTTCTTTCAGCTGTCGAGGATTCGAGGTGTATATTCATGCAAAATTTCATCAAGCAAAGTGCAGTAGGTTCAAAAGTTACCATGTTAACAGAGAAACAAAAAAAACACTGACTTAGGCTGCGTTCACATAGACACGAGTACAAGTACAAGTCTGGGTTTCCATTTATGGCCCACAGAAGCTTCACTCGTACGAGTGGAACGTTCACGGTCACTTGTACAAGCACATAACTCAACACGTGTCGCCATATTGAATGAAATCGAATCGAGTAAATGTTTCGCCATTAAACAACAATATTCCATCACATCGCTAATAATTACGCGCGACAGCAGAATGCTTCGCGCGTCTTAGCTATCATCTGGGCGTCTGTCCGTCTGTCCGTCCGTCTGTCACACTCGTGATCTGTATCAAAACGGTGCAAGCGAGGATCACGAAATCTTCACTATAGGCTGCCCCAAGGTCTCTAGTTTATCGTGACGAAATTTCGTGCCACTGGGTGCAGGGGTTCCCCTCGAACGAGGGCGTCGAAGAGGGGTACCCCCCTAAAAAGTGGTTATTTTACCGCAATTATCTCGTGTAGCGTGAACACGGTTGCAGATAGGCACAGACATGCTGCTTATCATAACAAGCACTGGTGACAGGCTTTTTATTGGTGTCAACGTCGATGACCTTGAACCCTCAAAATAGGGGTTTTTAGTGAATTTTTCTGTGATTTTTGGCTGCGACACACATTTTAAGAGTGAATTGCGCCAAAATGGCTGAAGATAGACCTGGACATTTTCCGCATGATATTTTTTAGCATAGAACGTGCATTTTTAAGAATCTACAAGTACTTATTTTACCGCTATTGGCTCGTGTAGCTTGAAAACGGTTGCAGATCGGCAGAGACATGCTGCTTATCATAACAAGCAATATAGTGACAAGCTTTTTATTGGTGTAAACATCGACGACCTTGAATGACCTTGAATTTCTAAAATAGGGGTTTTAGTGTTTTTTTCAATTTGTGGCTCCAGCGTAGTTTTCAAGAGTGAATTGCATCAAAATGGATAGAGTTAAATCAAGACAACCTGCGAATAGGAACTGCTAAGGCTGTCACGCGTCTCATGAGCTTTGCTCAAATTACTTGTTTTATTAACCGCGTACCTAAAACGATGAACAATTTTACAATGACGTCAGTTCTGACGTCAAATATGCGCCACAGCTTTTATAAATTGCATTAGTGCCATTTACGAGCAGTTTACTTTGCACAGGTTGGAGAAAAACATGAACTGCATGGAAATTACTTGTACAAGTGAAATTTACAGGTAACCCATACTCGTATGTATGTGAATGGCTGCCACTGAAATACACGCAAACTCGTGTTTGCTGGGACTTGTATACGGGAACCCGAACAGTGCTGGACTTGTACTCGTGTCTATGTAAATGCAGCCTTGCTGTTGTAAGAGCGCGGACAGTAACTATTTATGCATCCGGCCAATCGCAGCCATGCAAACATCTCCGTGAACTTTTGTGCTGTGCCTTAACTAGCAATCTCACAGCAGTTCAATACTTATGCATAAAGTATAGAATAAAAGTAATAACACCAATGTTAGTGCAACATGCTTACAAACACTTGTCTACTTCATTACCTTTAGTTTGTTAGCTTTTTCTACAAGTTCCTGCTTCTTTGCAAATTCAGCAATCCAATCTGGCTCAGCTACAATAACGTGTCAATCAAACATAAAGCCTGTCAGCATTGAAATAAGTTACCACACATAGTTGAAGCATTAACAACTGTTAACTATATTAAGCTGAACAAATTGCCATACTGTTTCAAAAACTCTACCAACCATAGTTCATACAGCTTCCAAAAGCACATGCACATGGCTTGTTAGTGTAATGGCAACGGGCCAGACTGGTGACCGAAAGGTCCCCAGATCAACTTGGGCCCAGAGCACTGCCAAGTAACAACCTTGGGTACCAGTAAGTTGTTCTCACGTGACTCTGTTCACCAAGCAGTATAATTTGGTACCAGCCAAAGGGTGGTGATGCCCCGCGGCTGGGAAGCTAACCGTAGGTCTGGCGTCGCACTGGCCATGCGTCACGAACTCAGTGGTTTATCCACCTACGGGCTCAAAGGCCTAAGGAAGGGAGATGAGCACCCCGCCTACACCCCGAAAGGGCATGGCACACTTTACCTTTTACCTTACCCAGAGCACAAGCATCTTTCCATTATTAATTAATTTTTTATTGAACTAATATTAACTGCTACACATATTGTCACTGACTCACCTTCCTTTTCTTCTTTTCTCAAATTTCCATCATCATCTGACCTGCAACCAGCATACTTTACAATCACTTGTACTTTTAGCGAACAACACAAAATGTGTACACCAACTTTAAAACTATGCAAGAAATCATCTGTGACAGCAGTAGCTCTACTGGAAAAATGTAAAAATCTGTAACTAAACCCTGTGTCATGATGAGTCATTTAGAAAGAGTAAGAATACAATTTCTGACAAATTATTCAACTAATGACAATCTTGGTCGTACAGTTTTGAGTTCAGCAGCAAATTCAGCTCCATTTTCTGTCGCTTTTCAAAGTCTCGAAGCCACGTCAGACTTCCACATATCAGACTCAGTGACTTGCCCTGGCACAATGAACAGGCATCTTAAAACCATTTCATAGTGTTATATATTTGTAACCAATGCAGCAGCAAACTTACACTCCTAACTGATTACACTGGACAGCAGAATGTCAGCTGCTGCACAATTTCACACATTACTATCTCAATAATATTTACTTTCAGAAACTGTGTGCATACAAACAATGCACTGTTAGTTTTCTTATTAAAAACCAAGACTTGGTACTAACACTGTCCCATTTACAATTTTTGGGCCGATCACTAAGCTGCAAGCTTAACGGTTGACCGTTGTCATTGTTGTCGTCTGTCCGTCTGTCACGAATGTACTGTGGCTCAATGGTGCAAGATAGGGCCTAGGTTGCTATTGATCACTAATAGGAAGTTGCATGCTGGCTTTCAAATGACAAATCGATGACCTTGGATGACCCTGAATGGTCATAACGCACTATGGAATGGAATGTTTCAGGCTATAAGTGGCCATATCTCGGAAACGGTGAGAGATACGGCCTAAGTTACTATTAATTACTAATATGAAGTGGCATATGCCCTGTCAGATTAGATGACAATCATTGACCTCGGATGACCTTGAAAGCCAGTGCACGCTAAACGGTGTGAGACAGGGCCTAGGTTACTATTGATCATTAATAGGAAGCGGCATATACCCTTTCAGATAAAATGAAAAAAATCGATCTTGGATGACCTTCAAGATCAGTGACAGTATGGTCGGCCCAACCTAGCAACAGCTGGGCTTCTTGTCCACTATAGGCCTGCATGACAGAGTGATATTAACTCTTAAGTAAAAAAATTATATGAACTGAAAACATTTTCAACACATGCTGCCCATATGTTGTTACTGAAAATAAAAACAACAAAGCGTTACAGCTAAGTTTATGCCATGTACACCAACAACAATAAATCACTTAACTTCATACAAACTAACTGCAACTAGCATAAATCAATGCATTAAAAACAACAGACAAAGTCAAATTAAATGTCCCAATAAATCATACAGTTCCTGTTGGACTCTCGAATATTCCAATCTTTCCGAGCTCTAGTGCTTCATAGAGCTTACTCATCAGATCCGACTGAATGCCATATGGTTTAAATGGAAATGGAAACGCGTGCGGCACTTCAACTTTCACTTCTACTTGCAGAAACAAAGACACTTCGATAGTCATATTTTAACAAATGGTATAGAAATGTCTACGTTATTGCCAAATTAATAGTTAACTATGATTAGGCTACTGAAGTTGACACAAATTTATTTAACATAAATTCAAAGATGCAATGATTATCATTAGCAGTATTACGGATTTTTTCAATGTTATGCAGTACCCAGTATGTACAGAGTGGTCCAAAAAATGGCACAAAGCTAATGACACCATAATTTTGCAACCGTACATCACAGAGTGATGTGTTTTTCAGCAAAATGTTCCGAAAGAAATTCTTTACATGAAAACCGCATCACTCTGTGATGTACGATTGCAAAATTATGGTGCCATAAACTTTGCGCCATTTTTTGGACCACCCTGTAAATTTATGTTTTTACTTACTTACTTACTCATTTATATTGTATAAATTATTTATTCTCTCACCTAACTACTATTACTATCATTTAACAAATCTTTCTGAATGAAACAACTATCACTTTAAACCACTGCTCACAGGCTGAACGGTAGTTCAAGCCCTGTGTTAACGGCGACTTCTCTTTCTTATGGGACAGCCAAAAATTCGACCCCCCCACAGAATCAAAACCCCTGATCTGATTGAAATAAAATTTGGTACGGTTGATTACGTCGACGAGATGACCCCTCATGCAAAATTTCATGTAAATCCCTCCAAGGGGGGCTTCCCGGCAAATGGGTGAAATATACGCAAAAATTTTTGTAGCCATATACCTTTTT
>Ga0209671_1008428_pt1 | contig 10788 bp, 4 predicted proteins | sample WorMetHERISLAND2_2_FD_187401 | JGI IMG/M metagenome (GOLD analysis project Ga0209671, IMG submission 187401) | Marine gutless worms symbiont microbial communities from Max Planck institute for Marine Microbiology, Germany - Olavius geniculatus... | ecosystem: Host-associated > Annelida >...
AGCTAACATAGCTATAGCACATATTAGCTATGGTAATTCTGTCTGTCTGTTTGTCACAACTCAGTACTGTTTCAAGACCAGTTAAGATAGAGACTTCGCATTTTCACCACGTGACAGCTGAGTGTCTCTAGTATTTCGTGACAAAATTTCATGCCACTCGGTGAAAGGGGTCCCCATGAACGAGGGGCACCCCTCCTAAAAAGACGTTATTCTACCGCTATTGGCTCGTCTGACATGAAAATGATCGCAGATAGGCACAGACATGCTGCTTATCATAAACAAGCACTGGCAATGAACTTTTTAGAAGTGTCGACATTGATGACCTGGAATGACCTTGAACCCCTCAAATATGGGGTTTAGTGAATTTTTTTCACGATTTTGGGCTGCGACACGCATTTCAAGAGTGAATTGCGCCAAAATGGCTGGAGATAGACCAAGACAACCTGCATATGAAATTTTCAGCATTGAATGCTGATTTTAGCAGTCCCAAGTTCGGACCCTCTAGATTCAAAGAGGTTTGCGCACGTGAATGTCAAAGAGGGGTACCTTTCTAAAAAGTGGTTATTTGTCCGCTGTTTTCTTGTCTAGCGTGAAAATGGTTGCATATAGACACAGACATGCTGCGTATCATAACAAGCACTGGCGACAAGCTTTTTAGGAATGTATACGTTGATGACCTTGAATGACCTTGAACCCTAAAAATATTGATTTTAAAGTGAAAGAGTGAATTGCGACAAAATGGATGGAGATAGACTAAGATGACCTGCGAACAGGAACTGCCAGAGGCTCTCGCGCGTCTCATGAGCATTAGCTCAGATTTCTCGTTTGTGATTGCCATAGAAGATTTTAGATTCTATCTCTTAACTGCATTCTCACAGCATGTTTCATTGTCTTGCTTGTTAGATATCTGTTACACTGTAACATAATTAACCATTTTTCTACAGCTTACTTTTGCTGCAGAGTGAATATTTCAATTAGGTATGATAAGTTGTATGAGTGACTGATGATACCTTTTAAAGCCTTTTTTGTGTATTTAATGGCAGAACTCTTGATACCATGTAGTATGTTACTATTGTTTACTATACACCAATCATGATCAGTTTGCCTTTAGTTTGAAGTTTTTATTATTATCAGCACACCACCATTAGCCGTGTAAACATTTTGCATCATTTTACATTCAAAATAGTATACCGTATTTCATCAAAATGTTGTAATGAACTCAGCGGTACACTGTGAAACTTACTAAGTATAGTATTCTGAATTAATTGCTGTACTGTACGTTTACTCTGACAAACCATGATGTTACACTAGGATAAGATAGAACATTTTTAGGATACGCATATTGCATAAAATGTGTGATAACTTATTGTGATCTTATCAGTTAGCTATTGTTGCTGATAGTGTTGTTTTTACAGTCTATGACCGAGTAGCGTTCACGACACATAGTGGCGTGTATAATGCCAGTAAGAATATGTAGCATTGATAGTACATTTGGTAAGGTTTTCGATGTTTGTCAATAAATTTGTTTAGTGCACTTACTTGACTTTGTTTAACTGGGTTATTTTGCATGCTTACTAGAATTTCTGAAAAACTAGTAGGCGCTAAAGGGTGTTTACCTGCCAAAAAAACTGAACAACGATTGTTGGAGGAGATAGATACCAGTGTTGCTCATTACTCAGCCAATAGTTGGAGAGTACTGTTCAACAGAACTTATTAAACTGCAAAAAGAAACAAGTTTTGCTCTCCTTTGCATATTTAGAAGTACAGGTGGTAAATAAATATGTCTAACAGTTACCTGTACAACTTGTAGTGTTAGTGTTAATTATATGTTTTACGTACATGTGTATTTCAGACAGAACTTCAAAACGTGATGCAAACATGGAACCAAAAGCTCCACGTTCAGATGCAGAAAGGCGTATGTTTTTTTTGTGTGTGTCTTGTTTGTGACTTAGTGTGTTATTTATTTTGCATTGTATGCTTATTATTTTCCATTCATTTACTTTTTTTAACTAGTGGCATATTATTTTGTCTATTTTTTCTTCATTTTATTGTATTTATAATGACATGGGTTTTGGCCAGCTAGTGAATGATTTAGTAGATTGCAGATGATGCTGGTTGGTTGACAGTAGTAATAACTGTATTAATATTTATTTTTGGTAAATATATTATTCTGGTTGAACCTGATAATATTTCTATCAGTATACTTTACATTATATTCTTAGTTTTGCATCAGTGTTTGTGTTGAGTCTGGAAAATACTGGAAATTTTTTTAAAAAGGTTAAAGTCTGCAGTCCTGGAATTAGGCCATGGTCATGGAAAATGCTGGAAAATGCAGAAAATGTTACAAAGTCTTGGAACTCTACTGATGTTAATTCTGTGCATTCAGTTAGCTATGTTAAAGTACAACCTATCTTTCAAGTTTATTAGTGTGTTTGAAACACCGTAAACCAGTGTCATGTGATCGATAATATTGACTGTTCGCTGATTCATTTGTTTGATTTTATTGAAATAAACCCTGCTGGAAAAAATTACCACTTTTTAATGAGAAACACAGTATTTTTTCCAGAAAACTTTGAAATTTGGTTTTATGGGTCCTGGAAAGTCTTGGAAAACAACATTTATCAAGTCTGCACAACCCTGTTAGAAGTTGTTTTGATAGCTTGGAATGTTGTCACTTGGCATCTGTTGTGTTTCGGCAGCTGGTCATGGAAGGGGTCGTGGTCGTGGTCGGCCGCTGGCTGTAGCTGACAATGTGCCAGTGGTAGGCTTAGATGCCAGTGCAATGGCAAACAGTTTGAATGAGCCTCACGAATCAGCGTCGACTGAACCTAAGCCCCAGAGAGGAGGACGTGGTAAAGCGACTTTACAGGTGTTGAGGAGTGTAGGACAGCGTGAACCCAAGGTCCCGGCGGAATCACAGAAAGTTGATGTTTTGCCGTCCACTGTGTCACCGTTGCTGCCGACCGACGTTGGTGGAAGAAGAGTAATTGACGCCAGCAATGAGAATATTGTAATCAGCTTTAGCAGCAACTCAGACACTGATGCTGTGGTTGCTCCTGCTGTCTCAGTCATCCAGAAACCACCAAAGATTGGATCCGGTCGGCTCAGTGGCAAGACAGAAGCAGTTGGTGGCAGAAAGTTGAGAGGTAAAAGAGGCAAAGGTCATTTGGTTCAGAGAGCAGTCTCTGCGGAAGAACCCGTTACAATTGGCATCGCCGTTATAAGGACCCCGAGTGACCAACCCAACATAGAGTACAAGGCCGTTGATGAGAAGCCGAAACTGAAAGGCATTCTGAAGCGAACACAGCTTGAGCGGCATGAGGACTGGGTTGAAGAGCCAGTTGAAACAGTGGACTGGGACCGGGAACTAGAGGAAGCCCAGAGAAGAAAGGACGAACTGTTGAGTAGTGGTCCTGAAGGCAGTACGGCAATGATAGAGACAGTTGTGAAAGAGAATGATGCTGGCAAACTGTCGTTAGACATGTCTGATGTTGATGCTGATGATGATGATGAGTGGGAAGATGTGGAGGAAGACGATGAAGTTCTCGAAGAAGAAGATCTTCACGACATTAGTGCCGAGTCTTTTGACAAGTTTATCAAAGAGCACACGCTGAAGTTGGATGTCGCATTAGCCACGCCCGATGTGACGGAGTGGACCACTAAGGACCCAAGTGGCTCAATTACAACCGGATCTCAAGACAGCTTCCTGAAGACTCCGGTTGGACAGACGAGAGTGGTGGACTGGGGCGCTGAGATGGACCAACTGTCACAGTCCGAGAAGCAACGTAGAATGTCTGTAGAACTCGGTGAGTTGTACTTTTCTACTGTGGTAACTTCTGGTTTATTGGATTAGTAGGTAGGTAGGTTATGCTACAGGTTGTTGTATAAATTTGACCTGGTGTGACGTAAGTGCTATAATATTTTGGCACATATGTGGATAAACTTATATTTTGTGATAAACTTGTGGTATATTGAATTTTCAATTGTGTTGTACTGAATTGTAGATGTTTAATCATTCAGTGTTAGACTGGTTGGTTGAGTGTCAGCCTGTCATAATACTGCTCAAGCAACATATTTTCGGAGACCAGGCTAAATGTGGAATGACTTTGTAAAAGTGGGCAAGACATACAGGAGACTGAAGTACTCTCAGAACCGATGGTGTATCAGTAGCAGAATTAATTACTAGTAATAGTTGTATTGTGGTATTATGTAGTAATGAAAATTATGCTGATAATGCTGAGATGTGCTGTGGGCAGCTGAGTTCTATGAAGCAGATGAATCACCGTCTGATGCTAATGCCAGTGATACTGCACTGGAGGCTGGTGAAACAACTAACGATGCTAGTGATACAGCAGCAGACTGCAGTGATTGTGTATCAGAGTCTGTTACTGACAGTAACTCTGCACCAGCGACTGACGGGAATGCTCTCGGTGACTGCAGTGGCTCTGTGCAGCAGTGTGAGAATACTGTGACATTGGATACTGAGAATGCAGCGATGGCTGCGGTCAGCGATCAGAACATGGCATCAGCTTATAGCATGTCGCAGCTAGATGGCAGTCATACTCGGTCACATCTTGGCACTGATGATGAGGCCAACGACATGCAGTGCAAATCAGCAGACGAAGATGTATCAGGAGATACTGAATGTCCATCTCAAGCTACTTACTGTAATTTCCTCCCATCTGCTGATGCTGATGCTGATACTCATTCACAGCAGCTGGACACTGATGATAGTAACAACACAGACAGCAACGTGCAGCTCATGGCTAAAGATGATAATTCCTTACAGCAATTGGCTGATGATGCTAATGACGATGGCGCTGGTGACTTACCTGACATTACTGATTGTAACATGCAGCCAGCTCAGGACAGCAACACACTGTTAGAAGCTGCTAAGGATGAGGATTTATCACAGTTAACTGGCAATCAGCTACAGGCAAGAGAAGAAGCTCTTGATGGCGGTTTTCCACAGTCAAGTCACGGTCAGCTAGCTGATGGTGCTAATCAGTTACAAGACATTGTTGATAGTAACAGTGTGCCGGCTGATCACAACAGCACACAGTTAGAGGCTAAAGATGATGACAGTTTCCCGCAGCCTAGCGACGGTCAGCCAGAGATTGAAGAAGAAGATTTTGATGGCATTTTCTCACAGCCAGCTGACAGTCAGCCCGCTGATAGTTCGGGTCAAGAAGTGGACAGTTGTCAGGAGTTTAGCCGGTCCGCATCAGAAGCTGCGCAGCTGGCAGAAGACGAACCATCTACGGCTGACTCGTATGATGACCCTGCTGATTTCGTGGAGGCTTCATCGTCCCTCAACCCGGAGCTGTCTGCTGGTGACTCTCAGCTGGTGGTCGATGGTGAAGAGATGGATCAAAAACAGCTCGAAGATGATGCAGAGGAAGACAGCAAAGATGATGACGAACAGTTTGTCGACTCTGCATCAGATATTTTTCTTCCGCAGCCGACTGAAGGTAGTGTCAACATATAATCATCTCAATCAGTCAGTTAAAAATTTTTGCATAGTGCCTCTTACAAAGTACTGAACAGTAGTGGTTAACAATTGAAAACACTAGTCCTAAATGAAACAGTATAACTAATCGATAATAATACCTAGAAAGCTGTATATGCGATTTTATAATATTCTTGTTTGTATTTTACTAACTTTGGCATTAGAATGCATCAGGTATATTTTTTGCTTTTGTGCTGTGTATAGTTATTGTGCGTTGCTGTTATGCTGTCTTTGAGTGTTTTTTTTCTGGGCTGCCACTTCTGTTTTTTGGAGTAACTAGTGAATTTGGGCAGATTGTAAATTTGTTTTACAATTAGAGTTCGAATGTTCATCTGTACTGTGCAGATAGTCTTGCATTGATAAAATAATATGTACACATTCTGTGCCAGTTAGGTATTTCTGTTAAGTCGATTTGTTTTTGGCTTATCAACCATTTCATTGTGTCACTGGTGTTATTTGATGATCATTGTAGTATTTTCCTGTGATGCATGGGATATAAATTCATGAAGAAGTTGTTCTGGTCTGTTGTAGAAGATTTGCCACGACAGTCTGAAACGTGATTCGAGTGGCAGGACATTGCATATTCACTGTGGTTGACTGTAGTAGCCAGTAGCCAGAACCAGCTCTTAGCACACTCTCAGCCTGCCGCATGCGCAGTTGTGTATTGTCAGTCGTGTGTCGTATACCAGGGATGGGCAAACTATGGCTCGTGGACCAGATGCAGCATACAGGCTCAATTTTTGCAGCCCGGGTGCTTTTTTTCATGTCATATCATATCGTAAAAGCTTGTTATGGAGTGACCACAATTTTGGACACTATCTTTTTCAGTAGTAACACTTGTGAAGCAATGTAACATTAAATTTCGGTTATTTGTTACTTTCTAACCAAATAATATTGTTGTATGAATAATAGTAACATTTCAGTATTTAATAAATTTGCTTCTTGTCAAATAAATAAGTAAGCAAGTAACTAAATTTTATAGCACACAATGTCGGTCAGAAACTCGCCAAGTCTGACGTGCAAATGCATCCCATTATAGACTTTTGGATGCCCTAGGTGGCCTGCTAGGAGAAAAGTTTGCCCACCCCATGTTATGTGTTGCTGATGTTATTTGATGATCATTGTGGTATTTTCCTGTGATGCATGGGATATAAATTCATTCACTGGCTTCTTGCTTTATATTTGTTTTTGCCCATGCAGTTATTTGGCAGTGGTATTGTAGATAGGATTGACATAGTTTATGCACAACGTTTATTTGTGTCTTAGATATGCACCAGGTAGTTACTGCACCTGGTCACATATTGAGTTCTTAGTGCAGCTAGTGCTGCTGGCGATCGGTCGATGAATGAATTGTATTATCAATAGCATTAGCAATGATGAACTGTACTGCATCTGGTTGCACTTTGTAAAGACTGCTGCTAATTACCTGATATGTAATGCAATTGCTGATATGTTTGTGTATCTCAGTATTAAGCATAGACTGTCCAGCAGTGGGGCATTATGTCCAGCCTAGTTGTTATCCAGCCCACAGCCATTAAGAGAAAACGCCAATAATAAGATATAATGAAACTAAAGGCTTTGCAAATTATCTTGCTGTCAACTCATGTTAAGCCATTTGTACTTCCAGTTTGAGGCAGGAACGGACCATTGAGCTTGGTAAAGTACACAATATATGTCTGCTGATGTTTTGTAAATAATGACTGGTAATGGCATTTTATATGTTTGGTGTGTCGTGACTTAAAGACTGTTGTTTGGTATGTCCTTCCGAAAGGTTGTGCTCCACTGCTGCACTGTTGAACAGATATTGATGCAACTTGAAAGTTCAAGAATGTCGGATGAATGATGTGATTATTATTGTGTGAATTTATTTTGTAAAATTATTTTGTGCTTTTAAACTTAGCTGCTTTTTTTTGCTGCTATAAAATTTGTTGCTGGCAGGAATAATTTTGGCTAGCAAAAATGTCCAGCAATTGCCAGAAGTCAACGTAAGAGAGTAACTGTGAATAATGTTGCCTTTTCGCATGAGTTAAAAGTAGAAGTATTTCTTTGCTGACAGAACTGGTAACTCACATTAAGGGCGTGCATTTATTTTAGCTTGCTTATGCTGTTTTCTCCTTCTTTTACATTATTGAATAAGCTGCATTACATTTCACAGGAAGTCAGTTTACATAATGGTAGTGATAGAGAATATTTAACAAGTTTGAAACTTCTCAGATTTTTGGTTTCTTATCATTTGTAGAAGATTTTGGGAATGAGGTAAATGTCAGAAATTTTCAATGTGTTAAGATCTGCTTTATAACTATTTGAATAAGTGTGTATAATATTTAGCACCACAAAGCTTTTAATATTTCAACTTATGTGTGTTTAATATGGTTTATTTTTTATTTTGGTTGTAGCATAGAGCTTCGATATAATATGCCATGGTGTTACCCATTGATAATAGTAGTTTGTAAGTTAAAATTCCTGCAGTTTTGGCAGATGACAAATTTAACATTTGCATAAAACTGATGGCTACAGACTGTTGGTCATTGTGTGAATTTATTTAGTTAGAATGGGAAAGGTTTTTTGGTTATGGTTTCATGTAATTGTATTTGGAATGAATTTTATTTGCCATGCATATTTGTCTTTAGACTGTTATTTACATGCACAACTTGCACTGTTGTTTTCACCTGTTTCTGCCGTGCAGCTTCTGTCTTTTAAATGTTGATTACATTTTACACTGCATGGATGAATTATTTATTAAGAAAATGAACTGAAACAAAAAAAAATGATGTAAGTGATGGACAGTTATTGTCCGAAGTTGAAGTATATGTTTACAGCCCGATGATTATCTCTGTGAGAGTATGACAGATGATGTGACAGATAATGAATAGTTTGGAGGATCAGTTAAATTGAATTATGAACCATGCAACTGAGAAATTTGTGAATATTTGTGTTTTAGTGTTTGTTATTGCATAATTTATGAAACTATAATGCTTTGTGTTGTGTGTTTTTTGGTGATTAAGTTATTCTGTGGCAATTTAATGATGTACTAAAAATAAAGTAATTTACCATGTGAAGTCGATTTGGTTATCTCTTCCACTGCTGTCGAAAAATGGGAAATGCAAAATTGGTAGTATTGTTGGGAAAACCTAATAGAATTTTGTTGTATGCTGTTAATAAAGGCCTGTAAGATTATTTTTGTTGAAGTTTCTGGTGTCAAGATTGTATCCGTTGACTTGTTGAGAAGAACCTTGTCAACTTGGAGTTCAATACAACGTTCAGCTGGTGTCTAAAATTTTCTGGTGCTTCCACTTGCCGTTCATCCCCCAAAAACATCTGTAATTTTTTCACTTGACCCTTGATAATAATTTTTTTAGTTTGCTTTTGTTTTTGATGTTTTATTTACAAATATTGTTTGCATTTAGTCTTATGCTGCAGTATCTTTCTTTAGTTCTTATGTGTAGGCCTACTACGGTATTTAGTATTTCTGTTTGTTTTTATGAGTTGTGTAAAAATATATTACACCCCTGGGCCATTTGTGAACTTACTTTTTGCCAGCTGTAGCCGGAAGCACAGAATTTTTCTAGGCGTAAGCCGATATACGTTTATCTGTTTATTTGTTAGCAGAATTGCACTCCAAGTTACAGGTTGATTTGGCTGAAATTTTCAGTGAATGTTAGACGTGGCCTGACTGAGAGGTGGTTAGACTTTGGTGGTGATCCAGCAGATGGATAGTTGATATGAATGAAGGACTGTCTACTAGAGCTCTGCGCGCTCCGAAATTTCGTGGCCCGGTCCGACGTCGTTTCAGCCCAGCCGGCCTGTAGACAAAAATTTTAAAAAAACGTTTTGCACAAATGGCGCCAGTCGATTATTAAACGGTCCAAAACTGATCTAGTTAGAATCGTCATTGTCCTATAGACGAACAACAATAAAACCTTAGACCTGTAAGATTAGGATTATCTTATGCAAGAACAGAATGTTGTCAACGTTGTCTGGTGAGAGAGCAGTGAGACGTTGAGATACTGACTCATGCCTCCAGCAACACTGAGCGATCGTTCACTTGCTGCGCTACAGGAAGGTACTGCAAAGCTGCAAACCCTGACGAGAGGCCTATGCGATGGTCACCACTGGCTGGCAAGAGGAAGTAGCAATGCTGTTTGTCGACTTTTGAACAATTTTGTCACATGCAATTCTCATGTATGCAATTCTCATGTACTGTGCTAGTACCTCAGAGCTCTTCAAACCCGGGTTTCAGTGCGACATCGACTCAGAAAGCATCATCAAATAATAAGTAAAGTTTGAGAATAGGAAAATATTACAGACGAACGGGGCGAGTTACGGCCTCACACTCCGTCACTGAATCGGAATGTCTCTCAGTCCTTTCTGATACTTAGACTAATCACCATGCTCGAGTGGTGTCACGTGATCACCATTTCCGCCTTTTCATGGCGATATTTACGTGAGAGGTGTTCATGGTCTGTATTTTGTATCATTATTTGTAAGACGGCTTGATTTACTTTTAGATTTATTGTGAAATATCTTGTTTAACTAACTGTAGTTGATGCCTTATGTTTCGTTGCATGAGTGACAGTGCTATAGTTTTCTTCATATTGCAGTTCATTCGGTGTGCACGTTGTATCTGATTGGGCTATGGTAAAAAACTTATGTGCGGATCTGGATGTCGCAACGGGAACGCTAAGTTGTAATTTATTAGTTTAACTATCTCCTAACCCTATTCCTAACTCCACCGTTAGTGTGTGAGTGAGTAGTTTCTTAACGGCACATCAGCACAAAAGAGGCCGTTCAGTGCCATACGTGGTTAAAATTAATTAAAAGCATTTAATATGTATATATAAAACAAAGTTAAAATACTTGTTAAGATCAAGGCTATTAAGCTAATGTAAAAGCAACATTATATACGATTGTAAAAGTTGATATCTTTAAAGGTCCGTGGGTGCCAAAATTAACATATACATTTTATTCATTTTCCTGAAAGTGCAGAATTTTCTGATAACTTTGACAGTAATATTGGCGCACAGCGTTTTATCAACACGGAAAAATTTACCTTTGAAGTCGACGATCTACGAAAACGACGCAGAAAACGTGCTGCCATGATGTCCAGCGGTGACGTCTTGAGTTTAGCCTATAGATGTCCGGTATGGGTAATTTGCGGAAATGCGGAATGCGGAAAGTAATTTGCGGAACGAAATCTGCGGAATGAAGATGATTGGTTGACGGGCATGATCACGTGATCAGCCCGATTCCGCAAATTACTGCCTACCTTCCGAGCTTGA
>Ga0209671_1008429_pt1 | contig 10787 bp, 5 predicted proteins | sample WorMetHERISLAND2_2_FD_187401 | JGI IMG/M metagenome (GOLD analysis project Ga0209671, IMG submission 187401) | Marine gutless worms symbiont microbial communities from Max Planck institute for Marine Microbiology, Germany - Olavius geniculatus... | ecosystem: Host-associated > Annelida >...
GTTTATACACTTGTTAACGGCAACATTTAAGGACTTGCACATCGAAAACAGCAAAAATTACAAAAGATGATATTATTCAGCAGCACACTGAAACACAGTCAGTGTGATGCGGGCAATATCACCTTTTGTAATTTTTGCTGTTTTCGATGTGCAAGTCCTTAAATGTTGCCGTTAACAAGTGCATAAACTGATGTTTTGTACATTTATAAGTGATAATAATCGGTACCGGCTACCGGTATACACAATTACACATCTTGTCAAAACTTGCACTGCGAGAACGAGGCAATCATAAATCTATCTACCACAATAATGTTCTCTTTTATAATTGCACTACAGGTATGCAAATTTGAAGTAAATAAAACAAAAAGCCTACAGCAAAATTGCTTAAAATATGGGCGCATTGTGCGAACACAGGCATGAAGACGCTTTCCATATTCATTGACAGCAGCATCGATAATCAATAAAACAAAAAGCCCAGCTATTGCTAGGAAAAGCCAACTGTACCGCTTGAGTCTGAAGCCCAGCGTCTGACTTCCAGTCACGGAGAGAAAACGATTTGTCAGAGATGACACGGTCGGCTAATAATCATGCGAAGTGAGGCTAAACACGACTGAGACCAGTCCGGTGAAACAACTGAAACTCACGTAGCGAATAGTTCTGGCTGGTAGAGGCGACGATGTGAAACACGTAATCAGCCTCCTCGTCGTCATCAGCTGCACACTGAGCTGTTCCATCGGTCGACATCTCAGACGACTGAGACGACGACTGCGAGCTTGAGTACAGCCTGCTGCTCTTGCGCCGTAGCTTCGGAAACACTTTTCCTTGCAACAGCAAACGAAACGACGCTAGCTGCAACATGTCGGATTTCAGTTCTCGCCAAAGCCGTAACCAGGATTATGCTTTGGGGTCAGACCTATCTCTTTCTTTCCTTTCCCCTTTTTTCTTCCTCTTTTTTTCTGTCGTCCCTCTTCTTCCCAAATAGGCCGAAAATGAATTTTAACGTATTTGCAGCTCTCAAAACGCATGTCGTGGCAACATTTTACATTCGATGTAGCTGCGACAAAAAATGACAAAAAAATCGCTAAACAAAAATCGTTAGACCTGTCTAACTAATTTTGTCACTACTACTGATCAGGCGTAAGTTGCTCAAAGCATGAGCGTAAAATCTGGCAAATTGCGTTAAATCAAAAAGTGGCGATAAACTGGCCTAAAGGTTAACCCTTCGTGTCCATTCGACGTATATAGTTGCTTTACGACGGGCTTAGTTAGTACATAAATGAGTGACCGCCGGCAAACGATTAAACCATCTTAGTGGCTTATGTAATCAGCCATTCAGAACAATTCAGCCTGGCCATCCTTCCGTAGGTAAGCACAGAGAGTACCAGGGAAAGCTAAAACGTACACAGGCAAATTGCGCGATGCACTAGCCCAATATCCGTCTTCTCTCTCTTGCCGCGCAGGGCTGTAAGGTAGTGTTTGGCTGAGGGCTAAGGGCTAAGAAAATGGAGATACAGCTTGAACAGAATTTCACTTTTTACGTATCGAAATATCAAGAACTGAAATACCAACAATTACAAAACCTTATCTACAAGAAGCCTGTTAAATATGAAGAAAAACACGATTACTATATAAACAATTTACTAATGACAGTTAGTTACCTGTACCGTTCTCGTACCAGAGCGGCGGTTCAAGGTGACCGAGTGGCATGAGACCGGTCTCCACACATGACAGGAAGGCGAGCAAATGCCCGCCGCGGGGAAAGTGCAACGGAGGTCTCTGCACGCCGTCCTGCCCGACCAGTACCACTATCCCGCCTCCATCCGCTGCACAGACGCACGCAAGTAACTTGCAGACGTCAGGGCAGTGATGAGATGTAGTGGTAATTAACACGTGCTGTCACATAAATGAAGGTTACTGATGCTGGGCCCGGTTTGTATTTAAATCGGTGACTGTCGATGAACGGGCGAACCATCTCGGTATAACAGTCATCTAGATCAACTCAGTCTGGCCATCCCTCCGTGAGTATGCACAATGAGTAACAGCAAAAGCTGTGCAGTAAACAGACACACCGCGCACGTGTACGATGGCGTACTTGCCTTTGGTGATTTTACATTATTACATTATGTTATTTCACATTTTCTATTTTCTTTGTACATGTATGTGAACCTGACATCAGCGTGAAACAGGACGGTACTGGGCCTCCGTGGATAGCTATAACTGGAAGCGAACCTTGTCGATGACAGTGGATGTAGACGATTTCATCCAAGTTGATTGACAGCGCGTGGTCCCAGTACAGACTGCAAGCACATGTAATCGTAAAAAATAAACTTTTTTCAGCATGTGCTGCAAGCCACTTTATTCCGCAAGTGTAACAAACGTTAGGAAGCAACTTCAAGAAAAACCCCAAAAAGTGTTTTTATTTCTAAAAGTAAAAAAAAATTAGAAAACGTTTGCAAACTTTTAGTAAAACCGTAACCCCCCTTTAACTAACAATGACTAAAGAATACGGTTTTTGTGTACTTACATTTTTGCCATCATATATGAGCCAGTAAAACTAAATACAAAATGTGTCAGTATCTTATCAGTAAGACGTCAGTTTTTGTATATTAATATTCTAAATTACTCAAAATTACCATCGTTTTTACCCTGGCCACTTGAAGTATACTAATTTTTTCAATTGCAAAATTTAAAAAAATTAAAATGCGTTTTTGATAGAACAGAAGAAAATGACAAACGTTAATTACAACTGTGGTTTATTCACTATTTTTGTGCAACGATCCGCAATGAAAATTTGGGAAAAACATTGCCTATCATAATATCACCAGCGTTTTGACAGTTTTTTTACAGATTCTATTTGCTTGCATCATGTCAAAGTTTTTGTTACTATTGATATACTATATAGCACGCACGAGAAATTGTAAAACCCAAGTCTGCACTTATGCAGAAAATTGTTGTGGTCTACTCTGCGACTGTATAGACAATAACAATAATTTTAAAAGATCTCAATAACTGATGTATTATTGTGACAGAAAAATGTCAAATGTAAATTTATATAGCGCATTGTCGTCAAAACCTCTAATGCGCTGAACACACTAGTACTGTGAAAACAAAATCGTTTTTAGCGACTGTCTGAAAATGTTTCGAGAAACATTCCGGATCGCGTAGTTCATCAGGCAGTGAGTTCCAGACAGTTGGTCCAGCAACAGAAAACGCCCGACGGCCGTAGGTGCTGAGCCGATGACGTGGCACGGAAAGTTGGTGACTGCTGGCCTTATAGGCTTACTTTCTATTCGGCCGCTCTGTACTCTAAACTAATTTTTGCTGTAAACTTTTGCTCACGTACGTCGTAACTTTGTAAGTTCCATAAATTTCAATTACCTTTTAATTGGCAGCGGTTCTTCGACGTCTTCGCTGCAGCCGTTCATCAGCTGGTTGGGTGTCCACTTGACGGACAACTGGTCGCCGTCCTGGTGCAGCGACAGATAGCCGGCAAGCAGTTCCACGTCGTTGTTCTGTCCACAGAAGATACGAATACGAAACGGGCATATTAAACGGTCGTCCACTTATAGCCACTAGACAGCACTTAATTACGCTGAACGTCAATCAAAAGTATACTTTTACATAGCCCAGATAAGCGCTGCGTCTGGTCTGCCTAACTGACTCGTAAACATTGACGCAAAATATGCGTCATTTTTTTCTCAGTTTTTTGACGTTCGAGGACCTTGATCTTTGACATTTATCGAGAGGAAATTGCCAAGTTATACATCGCTAAGTCCGAGTCCAATATGGGTCTAAGTCCGAGTCCTAAAATACGGACTCAAGTGCATTACTGGATTCGAGCGCTACATTGCTGGTGTTACTTAGTATTAATGTGCTACACTGTACTAGAGGATCTTAGGTATAGCAAACCTAAGTCATGCCCTCTGGTTCTGCAGTTTTTGCGCTAATCTAAACTGTGTCTCAAAAATATCCCGAACATTTTCAATTGTCACTTGAAGTAGGATTATCAAATTTTAATAATATTTGGTACGAATATTTGTGGGACAATTTGCCATTAAATAAATTTTTAATTTTCCAACTCATCCAGTGAAGTCTGTGCACAACCTGGGGAAAACAGAACCAACGAAATATTGATTTTTTACCCAATGCAGTATTATTGCTTAATTTAAATAACGCACAAAAACATATTTTTTAACAACTTTTTTGACATTTTGGTTGACATTTTATTTAATTGTTTTGTTTTTCATATGTCTACAGCAAAACTGCTTGAAATGTGGGCGCACTGTGCGAACACAGGCATAGAGACGCTTTTCATATTCATTGACAGCAGCATCGACAATGTTCTGCTTCACACCAATCCAGACTTCGCCAGTCACTTCTTGAATTTATAATCATTCCAAAACGTTATCTGGTAGACATACTGCTTTATGACAGTCAAACCTAGTAATCGACTGGCTGTCGGGGCCCAGAGATCTAAATAGATAAATTTTATTGAAGTTTTTTTTCATTAATCTCAACACATGATTTGCTTGGTCTGTTTTCCCCAGGTAGTGCAAGAGCAGACGTTGGGTGAAATACGAATTTAAACAATCATTCAATAACCAGTGGTGTCAGAAATATTTCGGCCAATAAAAATCTGATAATGTTTCCTCAAGTTATGATCAATAACGTCGGGGATGTTTTTTTCACGTTTTTGCGCATTTTAACTCACATTTTGCTTGGTCTGAATTCCCTTGGTAATGCAGAAACAAACATTAGGTGAAATGAGGAACTATAGTCATTTGATGGCAAGTTGTGTCAGGAATATTCACACCAGAAATTATTAAAATCTAATAATTGTTTTTGAAGTTACAATCTAAAATGTCGGGGATGTTTTTGAGACACAGTGTAATATTCACAAAAAACACGACGGCATACAGTAGGCCTACATGGGTGCAGGAAAATGTGATCGTACCGGTTGGACGCTGACGTTGTTCTTGCCGTAGAGCAAAACCGATCGTGTGTTCTGATGCAGAGACAAGACGTACTCTTTGGCCGTGGGCGGCGTACAGCTGCCACTGACGCTACGACAACCACTGTCGTCGCTGCTCGTTGAACTCAAGTGCCTCTGAAACTGACGCACGTTCAGCCAGTTCAATTAGAATTACCTTGCACGGAATTAGAATTACGATCAGAATTAGCTGTTATGAATTGGCCGATTATCTAGAATTAGAATTACTTGTAAAGTAATTAATTACTTAATTACTTTTTAATTAATTGATTACCCATCACGTCATACACAACAACACACGCACGCTTTAATTCTATCTCTAATCACACTTTTATTTAATATGGCACATAGATATTAAAATGTGTGTTTTATTTCGAGATTTACTTTAGTTTTTTGCTGTCGAAACACTGTAGTGAAATACAGAATGAAGAAATAAGTCATGAAATATTAAATAGGCCTACCCGTAGAGCGGGTCTCTGTGGCGAAGCTCCGCGCAACAGTCTGGCACTGCTGTGTATGCGATGCCGCTGAATAAGCTCACTGGCTGTAGGGTCAGACCAGTAGTGGTCGGCTATCTTCATCTTGCTGTATTCCAAGCTGCACGGACCCACTAACAGACCAGATCGCAACACAACCCGACTTATTGCGACAGGGTTGTCAACTGTTTGTAACTGGAAAATGTCGAACGTTGTGTGTATTTTACTCCCAAGCGAGGTCAAAAATGCCACATCCAGAATGACGCCAGTCGTTAAGAGTGCCGAAGCATAACTGTAGGTCTATTAACTATTTACATTCCAGCGAGTCTGCGACTGTAGTTGCTGATTTGTTTTGCCATAATGTATAGCTTCAACTAATATTTAAATGACTTGCAAGTTAAGAAGTCTAAGTTTTCATAGATCTTTATGCGCCACGGTAATGGGAAAATGTCTTCTACTGTAAACGTTAGTTGAAACCAATAAAGATACCTTTAGAGTCGAACTATAAATGCCGAGTTAAAGCCAAATTTAAGTTTTACGGCCAAACGAAATAATTTAATGCTAAACTAAAAACAAAACTAACGAGAAAAAGTGCCAAATTGTCAAACAACAGTAAATTTCCTATAAAAAGTACAAAATTAGACTTATTTAGCATTTTAAAATGCCAGCTAGCAACTCATTTTTTCGTGTGTGACCAGATATGCTCGCCACCGTTGTCCAGCCACACGTCGCATAATGTTTCTCGATCAGTTTGTCTTTCCTTTACTGGGAAGTGCATAACTGGCGCAAGGAAATCAAATTACTTACGCCAGCAGCATTTGGGACATAGTTTTACTGTCACTGTTTAAATTCTGGTGTCATAAAAACTACTGACACAGTGGCAGTTGGCGCAGCATCGCAGGTCAATTTATGATTGGCCTACTAAAGCCGTCGTCATGAAGTTTTGCCATCAAAATTGGTTTTGAGCAGTAGCAGTCTATATTATAAGCCTCCGAACAAAGTTCAGCTGATTTCTATTTTTCACAGATACTGTAGCATCAGTCAAGTTACAACGTCAGATTTCGTTGTCTTCATTTCACATTATACCCATGCTACACACAAATTTTATTACATGGTAAAGAATTACAAAAGTATTAAATGATGATAGCAACTGTTATAAATTATTAAAACGCTATTTTAATTATATTGTCTACTATGAGAGAAAAAGAAAATTTTATTTGCCAAACAAAACATATCATGCTAGTAAAAATAATGAATAGCAGCGTTATTCGCGTGATGACAAGTTATACGTACTGCCGAATAAGAACCACTAAAAGCCGCTATATTAAATCCCCGGTACTTAAAACTCTAAACTAAATCTAAATACGAACACACCGAGTAGCGATGCAAAGATCAAACTATCCACGGGATCAGCCATGAGTGCTTCCTTCTCGTAGTATTTGCTGTACACGTGACAAATGCAACGAGCTGAAAACGTTAACGATTAACTAAACGTTGGAAATTTCAATCAAACAGGTTACCCAGCAAGTTAAATTTGCTGTTGTATTTTATTTGCTGTTGTATTGTATTTTAGAGTATTGTTGTTTTAGAGCATAGCCTACGTAATCAATTATCACAAAAAGTGCATTTTATTAAGACACTATGTATTATTCTTACTATTGTCGTTGTTGTTACTGTCGTCAATAACATCACGGATGTTGCCTTTACAAAAAAAAATTAAATCTAAATATTTGTTCCAATCAAATCCGTTAATTCTAAATAAACTCTACAGCGATCAAACATAAAAAAATAAAAATTAATACAAATGTTAAGACCGACAATGATAATTTTAATTATAATGTTTACTTTTAATGAACAGCAGCAACGTTTCTTTAATATTTTATTGACATTATACTTATTTAATAAAACAAATTTATAAAACTGCACATTTTGCGCTAACGAATGCTACAAAGTTGATATAAATGGTCTAGATCTAGTACAGTAAAAAGGGGATTAGCCAGCATACTGATTATTATATTTTATTGATGGTCTAATTATCTAATGGTCTCGCTAATACGTCCACTCAACGAATTGCTTTTTTCTGATGGACTGACTCTTGCAGTAATTGGCAGGCAGTTTTTAGATTACATTAACTCACTAAAAACGGTAAAAAACACGAATAATTTTTTTTTAATTTTATGGAAATCAAACCTAAAATACCATTGTACTGTTCCACATTTGCTTTTATATTTTAGCAGCAAGTTTTTTGTTATTGCACGTGACACGATCATAGAGAGTTTGCATCTGTAATTGCAAATTATAACGTTGAAAGCAGATTTGAAAATGCACCGATATCTTTGGGAGTCCGATAAGAAAATTAAGGGATGGTATTTAGGGACGGCGACAACCGAAAGCCCAACATTTTTTTAAACTTCATTCGAGCTACGCCAAATCACTCTATGACGACGACGACGACGACGACGCTGATATACTGATACCTGCAGTTGCTCATGAGATGGTCGACAATGACAGTCAACTTCTTGTCAAACAGCGCCAGTCGAATCCACGGAAAACGAGGACCGGGTTCGCGACCTCCCGCCGACAGTCTATTTCACATTAATAAATAAATTATGTAAAATTTCTCATATTAGTTCCTCGACCAATCAACCAACTAAACAATTAATCAGTCACAACAGTTTTCTATAGCAGCTAATGCATAACTATAAATAGACGGCATCGGCCGCTTAACAATAAAAACCTTAATCTTAAACGACATTTTTGAAAATCTCAGTAAAACTTAATGCACAGTAAAAAATGCAGATACGATGAGGAAAAATCGTTAGAAATTATTTTTGTGTTGCAAGGGTGTTACTGATTATGCGGCCGTTCCGCATTATGTGTCTTTACCGTCTGTCTGTCTGCCTGTATTGTTCTGCATATGTGCCTAACTCGAAAACAGAAGGCATAGAAGATTCAATATTAACGCAAACGTTTCCCATTGGAGGACTAACTAGTGTGGGAATTTTCAGTTCAAATGTCCAAAGTCAAGGTCACGACTGCTGCACGTCAAAATTTTCAACAAATTGCCGCACGTCTCGCGTACATGTTTACTTTACAGGTGATGAACGGCGGACTCCGACAGGAAGCTGAGCCGAGTAACTGTTAGACCTAATTTACTGTCAGCGCCTAAGACCGCCGGCAACCGGACGGACAACAGCATACACGTTGAAGCTACTCGCCGACGTCTTCGTTTATTTACGACGACAAGAAGTCGCACGGAGCTGATGAAATAAGAGGAACTGAGCAAACGGAGGTTTTATGCAGAAAGCCGGGCTTGCAGTGGTCTACGTGACGAACTTACAAATAACGTTGTATCAAGGTGCATATAAACAAAGCGGCATAACTGAACTGAACTGACACGGTTTAGTTTTTTGAGAGATGACGTAGTCTAACATTGAGCAGATCTAGCTAATTGACTCAGGCAGCAACTCAGCAGCAGTTCGCTGTATTTCATTCGCTGCTGTGGTGTAGAAGCGAGCGCATCGTTTCGAGGTTATTCAGAATAAAAAGGGATATAATCTGGACTGTATACAGTGTCAAATGTGTCTTATAGCAGTTTTCCCCAAATATTCTATGGCCCGTTACCTTCGCAGCTAGACAACACCCCCACAGCTACCAGAGCTAATAAGTTCAGTTCAGTTACGTCACCCTGTATGGAGTTGTACGCGTCTTTACTTACAGCACATAAAGAATCGGTGCAACAGCAGCATAAATTACTCACAATAATTTAACAATTGTTTGTCTATATTTCATGAAGATCACACGGGCCAGAAACGTTGAATAAACACAAGACGATCAAGTAGATAGAGTTCCATCTGATTTATGGATAGACAAAAATTTGTACAAAAAGAAGAGGCGATGTTGTCAATCGAGATGTCAAAATCGCCAAGAAAGAGGAAAACAGAAATATCTGGCTAAGCGTCAAACTATTCCAAGCTCCGTCCGAAAACGAGTTTTGGTGCATTTTAAGCTTGAAAAACGCATCTGGTGAGTTGGTTGTTCAGCGTACCGATGCTGTAAAAATAAAAACGCGTACCGTCTCCAAAATAAGTGCCAAAACGCTGTAGGGAACAGTACCGGGAGCCGGACATTTCCCCCTGGGCCTGTCAACCACGGACGTTTCCCCGTCGGACATTCGTCCGCACGAACGTTTTCCCCTTGCTTTTCGAGTGCCTAGGACGTTTCCCTCTAGGCCAGTAACAACATATTATCAAAGTCAGCGCCAAGACTGAGTAGAAATTTCTCGCAACACCAAAAACAGCTCCGCCTTTGAAGTCTCGTCGCCGCTGAATATTTTTCGAACACAATGAGTCTCAGTAGGCGCGACAATCACAGTGCAGCACTGTATTATGCTTGCTGTATTATGTCATTTTATCGCACATGCCACATGCGCGACTGAACTCACCGGCGACCGTCAGGGTCTATCTCCATTTCCTTGAGTCTTTTCAGGATGGTGGCGGCAGGTTCAAACGTTTTGCCGACTTTGTGGAGCAGCGCTGTGGTGGTGCTGTCTTTGAACAGACCGAGCGCTCTTTTCTTCAATCCGTGCAACAGACACGACTCGATAGCCGCTGAAACATGTACCGGCAGTATCACAATATTCTTACTTCTACTCACGTGTTTGTAGTTTTAGCATGTTTCGCAAAAGAATACGTATTTTATTCTCGGTCCCTACATACATACAAGCATACGTTTGGCTGAAGAATTCATTATTAATAATCATTATTCGCCACAAATACGCCAGAAGACATTTTTAAACTCGTAGAACATAATTAGGCCTAGCAAGACACAACAGGCTCAAAGAAAGCACCACAAACACGCTCGTAATAAAAGTCATCACAGTAAATTGAAAATTGTTATTTTAGTACAATAACTAATGTTTACTTGAAAGCGTCGTTTTATTACTACAGAATTACCACATCAATTAATAATTCGATGTCAATAAATTCAGTAGCTTATAAAACAGTCCTAGTTTGTCTTGTTTATGGCGTTCTGTTTGTGCTATAATTAACAAAAATTATATCGCAATAAACTTACCACACAGAAGGGTCACGCTTGCGCTTTCTTCATGGACGAACTTTTTTGTGACCGATTCCTCCATAATTTTCTTCACCTGCGACGAAACAACGAACAGTCAAGTATTAATGGCAGTTCTTGGCAATTAGGGCGCTCGCACTTATGCGATAAAATAAAACAAAAACTAGAAATTTGGAGCAAAGCCCAACGTGAGTCCGCCCGGCGCCCTAAGTCTGATTGGGGAAAATTAGGGGGAGGGCAAAGAG
>Ga0209671_1008430_pt1 | contig 10787 bp, 5 predicted proteins | sample WorMetHERISLAND2_2_FD_187401 | JGI IMG/M metagenome (GOLD analysis project Ga0209671, IMG submission 187401) | Marine gutless worms symbiont microbial communities from Max Planck institute for Marine Microbiology, Germany - Olavius geniculatus... | ecosystem: Host-associated > Annelida >...
TTTTTTCTCTTGACGGGAGATTTTTTAATCTGAAATGCACAATTTGGAGCTGAACCTTCCCCATATTCCATTTTGGGTAAATTCAGAGGCAGAGTTAAAATTTTAAGCACTCGTAATCTCTTCTGTCGGAAAATTGCAACTTCCTTTTTCGCTCACTTTGTTTTAACCCTGCACGACGCCGCTGGATGCAGGTAAGCAGCGCGTGGATGAGCAAGCTCGATGAAATGGATGGCGCGGCGAGCGACGACTGGTCGTCAGAGCGTGCTCAGAGCAGGGTTGACGACGAGCTGTCTCGACATCATCCAGGACGACGACGCGTCATCGGCAGACGTCGATGTACCGTCCAGTACACGCACTACGTCGCCAACTTGACTGCACTGCCCGTCCACGGCACGCTCCGTTCAACGTGCCGGACCAACTGTACCCGGTAGGTACAGACTTACGACACTGTCAAATGTAGTTTTATCTATAGTGCTTTATCGTAAAAATCTTTAATGCCTTGGCTACACGGACCGATTTCCTCGTCCGAGGTTTTGGCTCGCATTTTTGGCTGACAGACAAAAAAACCTCGTCCGAGGAAATCGGGCAAAATGAGCATGCAAATTCCGTCCGATTTCCTCGGACGACACTTTTAAACTTCGAAAGGCTCGGCGACGTCGGACAACACCTCGGACGAGAAAATCGGTGCGTGTAGCCACGGCATAATGCGCCGCTAGACACATTAATACTGCGAGAACAAAAACGTCTTCAGCAACTGTCAAAGTGTTTACGGAACACTCCGGATCCAAAAGGTCATCCGGCAGCGAGTTCCAGACATTGTGTCGCTTGCATAGGCCTAATTGTTCGTAAAGTCCTTCCCGAGCCATAAGGTTCATAAGGGCGGCGCTGATCTCCGTTCGTTAGCCCTCAGACAGCCAGCCAGCCAGACATCAGTTTACACTGGGGGTTGACCGTGGACACAAGGCTAGTGCATCGCGCGGAGTGCCTGTTTACATCCCAGCTTGAGTTGTCAGTACTCTTTATGCCCGCAGCCCCTTAATCCTTACAGCTAATTGCTAGAATACGGTATAATATTTTAGATGAGTATTTTGCATGCCGAGCTCTGAAACCGCGCCTTCTGAAGCGACATTATAGGCCTACTGCATGTCATTTGTCGTTTACATCGCTTTGCTTGTTACAGTTTCCAATAATGATCATTCTGTTGTCTTGTCAGATGGTATACAGTTAACCGCGTCAGCCGGACCAATCTCATTCTTGTAGTCGTGGACGCCAGCTGCCAGTGTGACAACGATCCCGTTCTTGATACGCGCCCGACAGAAGTTGTTTATATCCTTTATTTCAACGTTTAATCCAGAAACAAGAGAAATAGCAAGCGCAGCATTGGCAGCAACAACAGTAGCAGACGTTAGTCATAATGATGTTGTTATCAGCAAACGTCAAAGTTATTTAATGTGTATACCCATAGGCCTATATTTATCAAGCTTGATGCTTCTTAACCGTTCGCGGTGCACATGATGAGGCGACGCTGTGCAGAAAGCTACGTAAAGAAAAGCATCGAAATCGTCAAGGTCACTGTCGCAGCATTGACCCCGAAGTAAGGAACAGTCGTTGTTAGTGCTATCTATAGCCCACAGCAACTCACTGGTTTATGGCTTTGTGTTTTCATATTTAGCACAGGAAAATTGCCTGGAAATATAAATAGGACTTAACACATAACCAGCATGTTGGAGTAGTCTAGAAAGAAATGGCCTGGTGTGGACAGATCTGTCAAAATGATTGACTGTAATCAAGAACAACAGGCATTTTTTTTCTACTTGTTGTTGGTGTCTGAACAAACATAAATATGAAAAGCATGCACCTTTTTAGCCGACCGTACTTAAGTACGGTCGAGCTCATGGCATGGTTGTCGTCCGTCTGTCGTCGTGTGTAACAGATGTTCTGTGGCTAAGCATTAGGTCCTAGGGGAAAACTTGTTACACGAATGATTAGACATGTGCCTTAAACGTAGGCGTGCAAAATTTTAACGACCTATTACAAGGGGAACATTTTCAAATTCGGGGTTGAATTGAGGGGAGGGGTAAGAAAAATGTGTGTTTTCAACGGAAAACTGGCCAGTGGTCATATAACGGAAACGGTGAGAGATGCGGCCTATGTTTTGTTACTATATTAATCACTAACAGAAAGTGGAATGAGATGGAAATCATTGACCTTGGATGACCTCGAGAACCGTTACGCGATATTGTGGCTAATTTTCATGTCACTTGAAAGCCATATGTCACTTACTGTTAGTGATCAATAGCAACCTAAGCCCTCCCTGCGTGTTGTTGACACAGGAAAAATCAAGCGACTGCGGATATGACGGCACGATGTCACAGCTACACCTCACCGCAGCAAACATATTTCTATTGTTGCTGCTCCCGGCAACTGCTGGCTGTATCAGCGCGATTGGATGAATAAAATTCTTCCACGTAGGGCGGTTCTAGCTTCAAGCTAGGGCATACAGCATCCCTAGTGCACTGTGCATAGAACACTGGCGGATAAGACGTTTTATTGCTGATACTGATAAAAGTAAAAGCCATCTGGGTTTGGGTGGGGTGTTTTTGGCGTTAGAACTGCCATTGACGCAGAACACAATGTCCAGCAATGTAGTCGAGGGGCATGCTGTTCCCCCAAACATTTATGGAGGGAATGTCATTTCCCCAAATAATATCAGTAAAGGGGACAGTGATAGAGTAGCGTTCCCCCAGATAGACCTGAAGTAACATGGAAATACACGCAAACTCGTGTTTGCCGGAACTTGTATATAGGAACCCGTACAGTGCCGGACTCGTACTCGTGTCGGTGTGAATGCAGCCTCAGGCCTGGCACATTCGCCAGTGTCACCTAGCAGGTGTGATGCTCCGTCGCTGTGAGATTGGTCTCCATGAAGAGTTATAGACACTTCCAAAATCGTGAAGATATAAACACCAAAAAAGCCTGAACTTGTATTTAAGCAACTTGACCCAAAGCAATCATGGGATAAACCAAACAACTACAGCAAGACACGAAAGAGCAGCGTGAGAAGAAGAGCTGCGACCAGCAGCAATAATTATTCTACCATTTACAGTGTACATTGTTACAGTCCACACATTTCACATGTTGCATGGACACCGTACCAAAATAATGCAACTACTAATGCTAATCAATCTAGCATGAGTTTAGGAGAAAGGACTTGGAATTAAGAAAGCTGCAACCCCGCCCAACAGAAAAGAACCATTGGACTGGTAGAATAACAACAAAAATCATGAGGAAAGAAAAAACAAACTCTTGTGTCACCAATGAGGTTACTCAGATACTATTAGTTGTCTGATCACACGATGATGTACATTGTACATAGGTTTTAAAAAACGCTGTACATAATAGTGAGCAATGAATGTTCATTCTCTGCAGTCTATCCATCGTTATAAATGTATGGCTAGTGATGTAACACTACTGTCATGACATCAGTATATACAATATTAAATACATAAGAACAGAGAGAGTTTCAGAACACCAGCAACAAAAAATCAGATTCTGTTTGTGAAAACTAAATTCCGACACACAACATTACGAACTGCTGCGTCGACGTCGTTGGCGACTGTCCACAGTAACATGTCCCTTTTCATCACTGATGTGCTTTTTGCTTCCATGTTCTAAACGTTCATCATCGTCTGTCCTCCTATCTCGCTGCTTCTCAACCTTGTGTCTCCAAGCATCATCACGACTGTCTTTATGATGTCTTTGCACCACATCGACGGATCGACTACGACTTCTATCATCTCGACGATGACATTTGACGCCTGCTGAATGCTTTCTGCCTGTTTCTCGAGAAGCTCGTTCATCCCTGCGTCTGTCTCGATGTTTCTTATCTTTTTGATCAGTGCGGACATCACCATTCAGTACCTTTTCCTCGTTATGGTATCTTTCTGCTTCACCACTTCCAGTTTCATTTTTGCCAGATCTGTCGGAGTTTTGGTCAGCATGGGCTGAAGGTCTATGGCGATGTTCCTCACTTGCAGTGTCATCATGTCTTGATCTTTTGCCGTAGTCTGGCTCTTCGTCGGAAGATGACGCACCAGACGAATGCTTTTTACTTTGATGCTTGCGTTTTCGCAAGACGTGGCCATCTGCACACCACACGGCAAGAGTCATTACGCAGACATCCTAATAGGCCACACAGTGCGTCTTGTCCACACATCTGTCTATCCTATACAGGCTCCAACCACAAAAATGAAAAGACGTAGAAAACCCCAAAATTGGACGTAAACGCACCCAGGGTGCGCCACCTTTTATCTCAATGGGATCAAAAGGTGGGATGTAGAAAGGCTATACACATTTTCCCAGGAGTCAAACATATTCCATTTCCTGACGAGCACTAAAAACACAGAAGTTCAAGAAGGTCATTTATGACACCAGACAGGTAACTTGGTATCTAACAAACAGCACAAAGCAAAATGCAGACATGATGCACAATTGGGACAGAATTCATGTGGTACTAGAAATAGTGCTTGCTGTATTATTTAGGTCATGTTAAACACATCTGCGATGACGATGATGATGATGACAGCATCCATACAAAAAAGTCAATGCAATGAACAACATGTAACAACAGCTAAAATGATAACATCTAAAATTGGGTTAGTGGCATGACGTAGCAGTAACGCATTTCATTCGATCAACGAAGTTACTCTACACCGGGCCAGGTTAGTACTTGGATGAGTAGGCCTAATTGCCTCCAGGCAGGAAAACCATCTTGGTACGTAACCAGCCGCCTAGGTCAACTCAGCCTTCCATCCCTCCGGGGCAGGCAAATCAAGATGCGGGCACATTCACCTGTGTTGGTTGGCAGCTAACACCGTGTGATCCCATATGGCGGGTGATGCTCCGTAGCTCTGAGATAGGTTTCCTATGAAGACCTGTAGCATTTAACCATTTAACATCACAAACAGGAAGTACAGTAATTTGATATTGTAAGCAAATTACGTAAATAACCTACCGGTGCTGTGTTTTTTGCCTTTTATTTCGCTTGGTTCTTCATGCTTCTTCTTGTGTTTCTTCTTCTTCTTCTCCAGTTTATCCAACTTCCTGTTCCAAAATAATAACACAACTGCAACATGATACATCGTTCGTTACCACACATTATCATATTATAAGAGTGACTATGAGCTGTTCAAATAACTATCAACAATTCAAACCACACACACCACCAGCTTCTTTCACTTCAGCATTGCACCATTACCATCTGAGACACCATAGCCATGACGGATAACTACCAGCATATCAAGAACATCTGTTTGGTTGAAATTCTATTATGCTACACCTATTGTTCTATATAAACATATCATCCATCCATCATTGGATAATATCATATTACTGACTCCATAGGCTATTGTAATTTCACCTGCATTTTGTCAGATGTCAAAAACTACGAATGAAGGAATGAATAAATGAACGATAAAATAAAAGCTTATCCAGCAAGACACTTATGGACACATAAAACACAGAATACTTGTCAATACTTGAGTTAATAAATTGGTAACAAACAGTAGTGCGAAAAAAAACACATACTTGAGTAGTCTTTTCTTCTGCTTCGGAGTCAGAGATTTGAGGAACTGGATTTCAGGATCATCGGAATCATCTGTTCCCGCAGCAGCAGCAGCAGCCTCAGATGCAGTGGATGAGACCTGGTAAAGTACATCATGATCAGCACAGCTCTACAATATACCAAGATGTATTAATGCTACATACAGATTGACAGGGGTGGCCGTTTGGTGTACAGCATAGATGTAAAAATGTTTTTACATTTTTTATTCGTGCCACGTTTTTTTATTCGTGCCACGTTTTTTTATTTAAAAAAAACATGTATTGAAAATCCCACCAAAAGCTTCGCGAAGCACTTTTGGCACCACAGAAATGAATTAATAGGTCGTAGTGATGTAGTATATGTAGTTAGTCCAAATGTACTAAACAAAGTATTTTTAACTAGTATATTTGGTTAGTTTAATGCTATGGTCTTTTGACCATACAGTTGAATTGAAATTAAATGAAGTTCTCTCTGTCTAAACTAGAATTCCAGGTATACTGCACTTACGTGCATTAGGCATAGGCAAATGTTGAACAAATTATGGCCTACGTTTTTTATTCAACGTTTTTAAACGTTTTTTTATTCTTGCTACATTTTTTAACGTTTTTTAACTTTTTTATTTTTCCTGGAATGTTTTTTACATCTATGGTGTACAGATTAATGTACTGTTCTCGATCAATAACGAAGTTAATCAACGCCAAGCCCTGCTAGTACTTTGATAGGCGACTGTCGGAAGACGGGTAAACCATCTTGGTATATAATCAACCACCAAGATCAGGCCAGCCCTCCATCCTAGGTAGGTGAATCAAGTACAGGCATCGCCGACTGTTCACCTGTGTTAGGTGGCAGGTAGCAAGCACAGCGTGACTCTATATGGCAGGTGTTGCTCCGCAGCTCTGACATGAATCACAGGCTGAACGGTAGTTCAAGCCATGTGTTAACGGCGACTTCTCTTTCCTATGGGAAAGCGCAAAATTTTTTAGTAATAAAACCGCAAATATAAATGTACAAAACATCAGTTTATACACCTGTTAATGGCAACATTTAAGGACTTGCACATCGAAAACAGCAAAAATTACAAAAGGTGATATTATTCAGCAGCACATTGACACACAGTCACTGAATGATCGTTAAACACTCAACTGAGTACAAACATGAACTAAACACACTATATCAGATGAGTAAAGATAATGTGAGCATGACAAATGCATCAAACTAACGAACCTTCTGGCCACTTGTGCCGGCAACTGGACCCGAGCTGGCAACTGCAGCAGCTGTCTTATTAACTACACACGACACAATGAATGACGGAATATACACCGTGGGCCAGAAAAAAACACGGCAATTTACTTTTGTCCATACCTTCGCCAGTTATTGACCAATTTTCAAAATTCTTTCATTGGCACACTCTGGAGACAATTTGCAACAATGTGATTATTATATACTCCACCACACCGTAAATACATCCCTACAATACCTTGTGAACTACGAATGTAAGAAAAAATTAACGATAATAACAAACATTTAGGTAAATGAAAAAACACCTCAGACCAACACTGCGGTGAATGATCCATATGACACTAGACTGCATGGGTCTAACACAGACCAGTGTCATATGGATCATTCACCGCAATGTTGGTCTGTTGTACTTTTTACAATTCTACCAAAATGTTTGTTTGTTATTATCATTACACACGCACATTAGGCCGCCCTTATGTTTATTATTTTTTTCAATGTGAGATCTCTGAGATCCGTGGGCCGATCTCCGTGAAATTTTGCCACATGTTCAGAAGCATGTTCAATTTATAAACGCCATCCACAAATTTGGGGGTCTGCCCCCAAATTCTTTTTTAGGGCCAAAAAAATGCCAAAATTGGCGCAATTTTGGACCCCTTCCCACTTCAAGCATGAACATCTCAGAAATGGATAGAGATATCCAAAATCTGAAAACCTGGTGCACGACAGCATTTCCTCCGACGTTCGGTGAAAAAAGTTTGGTGAACTTTGGTCCACTATTTACGAAGATTTAGAAGTGCAATTATACCCACAAAATCGACTTTTTCGGAAGACCATATTTTAGCCCCTAGGGGGTGCTGTGCCACAGAATAACCATGTCTTGCTAGCCCACATTCCACATGGGATGGGGGTTCCCCCAACTATTTTCTTCAATGGCAAGTCAAAAAATGGCCAAAAATGTAGCGTATGTGCGCCTATAACTTTGGAGGTAAGGGGAGTAACCCCACGAAACTTTACCACTTGACGTGCCACTTGGTGGGGGTGTTAACTCAGGTACAACTTTTGGGGGGCACTGCCCTGTTAAAATTTGGGAAAGCGAAGAACGTACAAAATTCGGTGCGACGCAGGACAACTTTTGACTTTGACCGCAAATATCTCTGGAGCGGATAGAGATATTGACAAGAGGACAATGGCGTTATTAAGCAGGAACACCCTGGAGTTGAACAAAAAATTGGTAAACTCTGGTCCACTAACAATGACGGTTAGCGCGTGCATGCTGACCCACCCTAAGTCGACATTGCATGTTCTGTATATGCTAACTTCAAAGTTTGACCGTGAATATCTCTGGAATGGATAGAGATATGGACAAGCGGTAAACGGCGTTATCAACTATGATCCCTTCGGCATTGAATAAAAGAAACTGTGTAAAATTTGGCCCAATAACAATGACGGTTAGCGTGTGGATGTTGACCCACCCTAAGTCGACAATGCACATTTTGTGTAGCTAACGTATTTGAGTTTGGGCCACGTGACTTTTCTGCGAAGAGAATTTCAATCCCCAAACTTTTTTCCAGTTGGACTTACGGCACCAGGCGGCCTCACGTTGGGCTCTGCCCCATATTTCTAGTTTCATTCATATTGCACAAGGTTGTGTAGAGTTACATTTACGGTGTGGTGGGATACATAATAATCACAAAATGTCTGCAGAGTATGTCAGTGAACAAATTTTGAAAATTGGTCAATAATTGGCAAAGATATGGACAAAATTAAAGTGCCATGTTTTTTATTGGTCGACCCTATATAACCAACTAATAACATATATCACACAGCTGCAGGCTGCAGCACATACACATGCTGAAGTCGGAAAAAAAATTATGTGCTTCCGGTTGCAGCCAGCAAAGAACTAAGTAAGGATACTGCAACATAACAGATTACATGCAAACAAATTTTTTAGCAAAACTCTAAAAAATCAAATAAAAACTCCAAAAATAGTACTGAGAATGCAATAAATATTTCAGTGATGCAAGGTTTTTTTAAACGATAGATGGCAACTGGAAACAAATAAATTTTTTAAAACATTTCCGGACAGTTTTAATGCTATATAACATAAACAAATCCTGCACTTATTTAATTACAGCCATATATGAAAAGCTATAGTAAGAATAAGTGATGGCAATTTTACGCACAAAGCCATCAAACAGTTATAGGATGTAAAAACTCCCTTCAGTGTTTTGACATCAAGAAGGGCATCCAACATGCACAAACATTCCGCTCTCATACACCCAAACATTTTCCTGCAGACGATGCAAAACCACTGAAAAGACTGCAAAAACAGTCATAAGCCTACAATACTGGATGCCAAGCCAAAAAAACAACTTACAAGTGCTTGAATATTGTTCAGTAAAAGCTGATCTACGTTCTGCTGTCATTTTAGGAGTACTGGAGTAGTACTACTTGCACAGTGAGGCCATCCCTGCAAAAGTCTCTGAAAACTGCAGCCAGTCCATTGCATACTATACATAAAGCAGAATGCTTGGAAAAATCAACCTACAGGAACTCAACAACAAAGATAACATCGCCAAACACATACAGTGTGGCATCTCCTACTGCAAAATTACTTGGGTCCTTGTTATCACTTTATCCCATCAACAGCATCAAGTCGGTAAAAGATGACTCAAATGAAAAGACAATTAACCCCCCAAAGACATGGTGTAAATATGGGCATACACTGTGGAGGCTCGGCAGTGAGGTTGACGTGATACAGCGGACAGATCTTGTCGGTGTTCATGTGACCCCAGGTACGACATTTGATGCAGCGTATGTTCCGCACTTCAATGCCAAAAGGCTGATCGTTTATCGCATCGTCGCCCTTCGCGTATCTGCCAACACCGGTCGATACACACGAATGTGCCGAAAATCAACAGAAAAGCGGCTCAAAAGAAGTAACATATGTTGACACAAGACTGATATACTGTGCGGTCAATGGCCATCAATCTGACCTTTGATTTTTTAGCTAAAAATTGGCCTTTACACCGTGTCTCAGAAAAAAAACAGTCAAAATTGTTTTTGTCATAACTTTTTCACTAGCTTCAATAATTTTTGGCATGTTGACGGCTAAGAAAATGAAATTATGCAAAATGCACTCATTTTCCACCTCACCTGATTTATGTCAATGCACTACCATGCGAAACATAGATGCTCCAAATTGTTGCATAATGCAGAGTTTTTGTCTCAAGTAAACACTGTAACAAGTTAATTAGTCACAATATACACAAAAATGTGAATTATTTAACAGAATTATAAGTTTGTATAACAACTCGCTTGCAAATTAGAATTTATGCCAAAGTGTGCTCCACATACAAAGACGCAATGGCTTAGATGCAACGCCAACAGCTGACAGCAGAATCAATGATCAACTGATCAAATGTATTCACTCATCGATTAGACGTGTTTTAAGCTTATCAGCCAGCTATTTTGTTGTCTGCTGTTTTCAGCATAAAATATTAATTACCTCAAAATTATTAAACCACGTTAAGGGGCATTTCCACTACGGCGTTGCGTTGTCGCGCGTTGCTGCGCGTTGTTGCGCTAGTAAAAAAAACAAAAACACAAATTTCCAGCTTATTCAATTGGAAGCATTTCCACTACAGCTGCGCATTGCGTTACGATGCGTTTACATTAGAGATGCCGATGATGTTTCTATTTTTTTGTTTACTATCCGAGCGATAGTAAATGTGTTGACCAATCAGAACGCTCTATGAGGTACTATGCATATTTATCACGTTTGGTGACGTTGCTGGAAATGACGTCAGTCGTCAAAGCAAAATGGATGACTCGGAGACAAACATGGAGACAACGGAAAGATTTATTAATGCCGTTGCAATGCATAGTGTAATATATGACTATACAAATAAAAATTATAAAGATCAAGATATCAGAAACAATGTAT
>Ga0209671_1008431_pt1 | contig 10785 bp, 4 predicted proteins | sample WorMetHERISLAND2_2_FD_187401 | JGI IMG/M metagenome (GOLD analysis project Ga0209671, IMG submission 187401) | Marine gutless worms symbiont microbial communities from Max Planck institute for Marine Microbiology, Germany - Olavius geniculatus... | ecosystem: Host-associated > Annelida >...
GGGTAAGGATATGCCAAGGTACAATTGAATACTCTTAACAGTTTCAATGTTATCTGTACTGAATAATTTCATGAAAAAACTGTTAAATGCAAAGTAATTAATGTAATTGTGGCGTGTTGTCTTGTAGCCGGTCTGTGAAATACTGTTGACGTACAACAGTCAATTAGTCGTCACCGATCGCAGCAGCCGATGCCGCGAGCGCTCTAAATGCGTTGATGACAGCCAGTTCTTCGCAGGCACAGGAAGAGTCTCTTCGTCGTGTCAGGATGTCACTTGTGAAGCATGTACGTTTATCACGTTGTTATGCTTTCAGTCAAGATTGCTCACGTGCACATTTGTTCCTGCACGCTATTCCGGTGAACGCTATTCCAACAAATGAGGCTCGGGGAAACAGAATCGTTTAATTGGAACTTGGAAGCAAGATAACATGACCTGAATGCAGAGCTGTAAGGTTAGGGTTAAGGGTTAAAGTTGGGGTGAGAGGGCTGTCTAAATAGCGTCTATCGAAAGAGTGATCAGGAGCCGTGCAAATTATGGTAGACCTACGGTTGTAGCGTATTTTTGCAATCTATAATTTGTAGTTGAATCGTTTTGAATATGCGAACTCGAGTCCATTATATTGCAGTCGGCTAGTGTGTAACGGGCGACTGGTCACTAATCCAAATGGGTTCTAGCCGCATTTGGTCAGGTTTAAACCCGCTATAGCCAGGCGCTGTTACAGCCAAGGTCCGCCAAAGCGAAAGGTTTAATTTATCTCCATTCTTAACCGTATTTTCAACCTAACCAGCGGCATCGTAGGAAGCGCGAGAGAAAATTGCAATTTTTGACATACACTGAAAATTTTGCACAAAATTCCGACAAACAGCTGCAAATTTTTGATACAAATATGAGTGCTTAAAAATTTAACTTTGTTCCTAAATTTTTCATAGTGGGGTTTTTAGCTTCATATTTTGCATTTCGGGAGGGAATTTTGCAACAAGAAGATTTTCCGACAGTTTTCCGACAGCCCAAAATAGGGAGGGGGGTTCTTTCCCCTATTCTCCGGCCACAACGCCACTGTCAGTAACCCTAACCTTATCCGTCACCTCGGCGTTGTTCGGACTAATGTCCACCCGGACTAGTAAACTGTCCCTGTGTATCGCAGTGTATTATGTGTGTGATTAACGTGTGAGTGTAATGTGCGTGCAGTCTCGGAGTCGTGTTCCATTGGCTCTCAGAAAGTCTGTTTGGTATGCCGCAATGCAAAGGATGAAGACGACTGTAGAAGGAGAGGCCGTTACGAAGTTTGCTCCGCGACTGACGCTGAGGTTTGTCACACTTGAATCCAGGCGTTTTGAAATGATTATTGATCAATAATCCGAAGGCTCGAAAATCCGAGGGTTTTATAACCAAAAGATTCCATTTCGCTTAATTCCGAACACTAACAGGCCACCAACGGCCACCGTCGCACCACATGACAGTCGGAATTGGATCATCGAACTCTCGAATTGTCGAACCATCGGAATATCAATGCATTTCGTTTGGAATTGGCAGCTTTTCTTGTCCAGATTGTTGACATTTCTTTAAAAATTTGGCACCTTGCAGTGATTCGTTTCCGGCCTAATCCTCGCTTGAGATTTTCTTAACAGTTTCGTGCTTTCTGACTCACAACTCCTTGCAGACTTAGCTGGCTGATCGCATGCGAAGGCGGCTAGCTTAGTAAGTCATCAGTAAATATGAGGTGGGGGTTTTGCGCCAGTTAATGCAACTTTTTCGACCTCTGATTTGTTCAAGGGCTTATGTAAGCACTAAGCATTCGGTATTATTAAGTCATTAGAAGTTAGCATAGGAAGGTTGTGACTCATTCTGGGACACATATAAACACTTTGCAAGGTAAAGGTCGTTCACTGCAGGACCTCCAGTGAACGACCTTTCTTCCAGTGGAGGTCATCTAAGTCATTGTGAGTCATCGTACCGCTAGCACAATGTTATTCTTACGACATTGACTTTGTGCAGTGTTTACGTAAGCGCCAGCATGAGTCAGCACAGAACCTTACTTACTTACATGCTTACTGTCGTCCCTCTGAATAAGCTTGTATGGTGTCGAGCCGCCATTCAAAAGGTCTGTCATTCCGAAAGGTCGCCACGGTTAAAGATAGGGTTAGAGTCAATGTTGCAATTAGTTTGGCGTTATATAAGTACATTAATAATTAGGCAAATAGCCTACGATTTCGTCGTCGTTGTCGGCCCGTTGGAATGGCGGCCGCTTAGAATGGCGGACCCGAATTGCTAGTTGTTGTATGTGTTCGACTGTTGGTTGCGTAGCCGGTGTGCTCAGTGGTTCGTTCGTGGTCTAAAACATGGTACAACAGAAGAAGATGGAGAATATCAAGGTCGTGTTCATCTAGCAGCCAATGCAAGCAAACCTGGACTGACTGGCCGTCTACTGTCGGATACTCTGGCTCATCCGGTGGCTCATCCGCTGCTGGCTTTGGCTCTTATTTCCGTTACGACTTCAAGTATTTTTACAAAACTATTCGTGCGGATTGTGAAGCTGTCGGCTGCCAACAGCCCACAGGTAGGCCTATACTTCATCTTCTCGTTCTGTAGGCATCATAGTTCACTGCAGTCACTAATGCAACACTTAATACGAATGAGACGCCGAGCTTTGTACAGACTACAGTATGTTTCTTGGAATTAAATAAATGTCAGTGTTAGGTCTCGAACAAAATGACGTTTTAATCAAACGTTGTTTTTTGAGACCTATTACCTAACACATGGTAGACGTGGCGAATGAACTTAGTATAAACAGGCTATCTGAGCAAAGGTCATGTGACTCACAACAGCACCGGCGCTGCCACTTAGGAATCAGTGCAATAAATATGTAATAAAATAATCATCCGTTTTGGAAAGGTGTCGAAATTTAATGTCTTTATGCAGAGGACTGACTGCATGAACCAAGCCTATCTGCAACCGTTTTACGCTAAACGAGTCAATAACGGCTAAATAACGACTTTGTATGTGGTTTGACGTTCTTTTCGAGGGAAATCTCTTTACCCTGTGGCATGAAAATTTGTCGCGGAAAAAAACAAGAGTCTTTTGGCATGATTGGCATCCCATGGTGAAGACTTCGTAATTCTAGCTTTGCACCATTTCGATACAATTGCGAAGTGTGACGGACGGACAGACGGACAAACGGACGGGCATGAACGCCTTTACGATAGCTAAGACGCGCTCAGCATTACATGCTGTCGCACATAAAAACGGAAGTTTTCCAGAACTGTTTTGCCACAATTACGTCGCAGTCTACAGTTGATGCGATATCACGCAAGCACATTTTTCAACTTTGGTGTTAGCGCATCACGTGACTGAGTAAGCTGCTCAGCCAAGTGCTTCAGAATCGGCCACTGGCTGACGTTGTGCACTCTAAATATTGCATTTACTTACTTACTTTTCATTTACTTACCAAATAGATTAGGTCAACAGACAAGCAAATGATGCTGCCTCATCACGAAGCGATCTACTTGCACTGTAGTTCTTGAGATGTCTACTGAGTTATATCAACATAAAACAAAAGTTAAAACTTAATTCTTTTTCAGTTTGTTTAACATCCAGCTTAACTTGTACATGACTTATCCATGATGTTGACATGAATCAGTGAATGATTGCTTGCAGTGAAGTCGATTTGTGGTATGTGGTTACGAACTGGCATTCCGTTCAACCCCGTCTACGCCCTCCCTTGGCACACGTATTCGCTCGAACGGGAAAAGCTGAAACTGGAGCTTATACAGCAGGTGAATATTATGCAGTAAGATGACGCATTGTCAGTCTTGCTGCATGCTGTGTTACGTCTATCAACGTGAAACGGTGGCGTGTAACGCAGGATTTCACTATTGGAATTCAAATTTGCGTCTTAATATGCACCGTATCCGGAAAAAATGCAACCGCTATTTTATTCTCTATATATTCCCCAAATGTTAATGGATTTTCAATTTTTTTGTTGGTGCATTTTGTGGACAATTACCAACAAAGTGATTATTAAATATCCCACCACACTTTAGTTGTGTCGCTACACTACCATGTAAAGCATAGCTGTTTAAAAAGCAGTAAAATCACTATAATGCATATGCAAGCATTATCTTCTGAAACAATTTTACCAATTATCTGTTCCATTGCTATAGCATAGCATGGGACAGATTATAAAATCACTTCTGTCATTCTGTCAGTCTGTTTGTAAACACTCCTACGGCCGCAATTTTGATTCGATTTTGATGAAGTTTTGCACAGTGATTCAGGGCCCGAAAAGTAAGATCGAATTTGTTTGGGATAAAAATCTGATAGCACTTTCCCCTATTTTATCTCAATTTTAAAAAAATGCATTACGGCCTATGGGGACTTCAGAGTCGTATAACTCGGTCCCCGAAACAGACAGTTGCGCGCTGTGTTTACCTACCCCCTATTTTCGGGTCGGGCAATCTAACGGTGTCATTTAAATTTACCCCCTAACGGCTTTTGTTGCCATAGCAGCCATTTAGATGTTGCAAAATTTTGCATTACAGCCAGTGGAGATTTCAAAGCGATATAACTCGGTCCGCGTAAAAGATAATTGCGTGCTGTTTGCACCTACCCCCTATTTTCGGGCCCAGGCTATCCAATGGTGTCGTTTGAATTTTTTCCCTGCCGACCCCTGTTGTCATGGCAACGAATTTAAGGTCAAAATTGACTATAACTCGGCCCCCGTGAAAGATAATTGCTAGCCATTTTCACTTACCCTCTATTTTCTGGCCCGCGCTATCTGATGGTGTCATTTGAATTTCTTCCCGGACGACCCCTGTTGCCATGGCAACGAATTTTGGGACAAAATTGATTACAATTCGGCTCATCTACGCTGAACTAGTTGTACGCTGGCCTTACGAGCTCACGCGTGCACCATGGTAACTGTAGGCTCACAAGAGCGTCAAACGCTGAAACGCAGCTGCTAGGCTATATATAGCGTGGCAGTGGGACAGATACCTCGTTCCACAGAACGTATTTCTAGTTTTCATACAAAAATCAAATTGTGTATAGTTTCAGATACATTTCTGATGTTTGTAAACAAAAGCAAACGATATTATTGTAAACAGTAATTTCTAATGCAGCCCGATTTACTTGTATTGTAACATGCCATTTAACTGCGGAGATAAGGCTTTGATTAATAACGTTTTTGAGTTTAAAAAAATACAGTTTTCCGAGGACACTGACGGAATTTACAAAGAAAAACTGCAAATTACAATACAATACAATACAAAGAGAAAACTGGGGATTTTACAGACAGTGACTTAGAAAACACGAAGCACCGACCAAAGGCATAGGCTAAGAGCAGCGTACTGTAGTATGCGCACTTACTAAAGAGAACGTGATTACTGCGGATGAACTGGTAGGCCCACTCAGGCAAAAATGCCAGAAACAAAAGCAACGTTCAACACGCCAGATATCCAAAGAGACAAATTTAACACAGCGTAGCACCGTACAGATTATTCATTCCGTTTTTTGTCTGAAGTGTTCTTTCGTTTACCGACACGCTTGCTGCTTATTATTGTTAGTTTTTCTTACACTTATATTTCTCAAGGAAGTGTAGCGACGCAGTTAAGATGTGGTGGGTTATTCAGTGAGTATTTTTTGCGGGTTGTGTGCAAAATGAACCAGTGAAAGAATTTTGAAAATTCGTTAAAATTTGGCAAAGACATGAACAACAAAATAGTGGTTCCTTATTCCGGACGCGGTGTATTTCTTGGAAAAGGTGAATCACACACTTCAAACGCATGTTAGTCTAGATATTTTAGGTAAAAATTAGGCGTAAAACACACAAAGCAGAAAACAGTTATGGTCCTGTACAGATGCGAAACCTTTATTTTTGACGCAAGTGCTAATCGTAGGTAGATAGGTAAGGCGCAGTTCAAACAACTAAAAAGTCACAAGTCGCAGCAGCCTTAGCTGAACAGAAAGGTTTTTTATAGTGAGTTATAATACTCACAAAAGTCTCACATGTGAAGTAGCTGACTGTACCGTGGTCCAGCTGCCAATTTGCGACATTGCGTTATCACTGATTTGCTGATGACTGGTTGCATTCTTTAATCGTGCTTGTATTGCTTGTATTAACATGTGTATAGCTTCTCGGGCGCCTGTGCGTTCGCGCTCCATTCTTCGAATCGTGTAAAGTCCGCAATTTCAGGTGAAAACTGTAACTGTGTTGCTACTACGTCGTAGGCCTACGCACTAGGGCTCGCTTTGTCTGTCCGTCATTATTGACTATAGTCAGCCGAGAAAAAGTGCAGCTTGGTTGATCGCTAAAGCCTTGCGGATAAGGCGAATTTTGTTATCCGACCCGACGGGTAAATTTCAATCTTATACCCCTCCCGACCCAAGGTCTCTCCAGAATAATTATCTAAATCTGCTGTTTTAATTTGATGCTGTGCGGAGATCAAGTTCAGGGATGGAGTGTTCTGTTTCTACCTGAGCAACATCAGTTAGTTCACGTTTCAGTGCATTTCGCAAGTCACTAATCAGCTGCGTTGAATTGAATATTTGCTCAGGTTTATTCTGGCTCTCTGGTATGGCAAAAATGCTGCGAGCAAACGTGGACAAGCTGGGTAAATTGATACTTTGATACCTTACTTTGACACTCTCCAAAAACGTCAAAATTTAGGGTAGAACCGAATATACCCGTCTACCCATGGGCATTTTACCCGACCTGACTCTAGCCGACCCGCGGGTCGGCTCGGGTATACCCGCGGGTACGAGTAGACCCGCCACTGGCCGCCATCCTCAAACACACTGACGCAGGGCAGTTAAAAGTGCAAAGTTAGGGAAAGACGCTCGCGTGCAGCTGTTGAGTAAATTAAACACGAGTATTAACAGTAATTTATTGACAAAATCAAAACGGAAAGTAACTTAATATTTAGCTGTAGCAGCCAAGTTTTGCTGAGACTTTTGTCTGAGCCAAAAGTCGTTATAAAACCGAATTTGACTGCGTTTCTTTACGCCGCGGCAGTTAATAATTGTAATTAGGTTTAATTTTGTAAAGTCTAAGACTTCACACTCAGGCAAAAATTACTTAGACATAAGTTTTTAGATTCGACTCGTACTTATGCCCACATATATGATTTCAACTTAGATTGTCTTTGGTCTTGCAGCAGAGAAGTCGCAGCGAAACCTGACGTATAACCCATGTGCGTGTGAACGTGTGCGGTGTGCAGGGAGGGCAGCACTATTGTGGACGTGGAGTTGGTCTTCTCAACGAATGTCACGAGCGAATTCATGAACAGTATCGTGTCGATCTTTACACAGAACCTGATGGCAAACAACAACAGCATTGAGATCGACGGAGTCAGTTATCCGGCCGCTATTGACATGATCTTTGAGCGCGGACTTCCATCCATGAACGGCAGCCTTATCAGTCTCAACAACGACAACGTCACCGCCTGTATGTCGTTGTTCGCTTATAATGTTATCTCCGCCAAGAAGGTTATCAGATCTACTCGGCGTTTATTCATTTATCTGTTGGTTTTTTTTGAAGGATTACGCAAAATGTTATAGGCGAATTTGGCGGATATTTTACCATTGCAAACCTTTGCCGAATATAGAGCTATCACATGGCGACACAACTGAAAAATGATAGCCGTGATGAAGGTTGTGCTTTGAGTGCCTTTCTAGTAGGCCCATATAATAATGTGCTGCAGCACTTTTAAACTTAGGCCACACACTGTCCTGTTACCTGAGATTGTATTTTGTTACCATTGTGTTCTTTTACAGCAGTTCTAACCATGATACTTGTCATCTCGCTTTCTCTATCTTCGCTGCTCTGGTAGTCTGCCTTCCCCACATGATTGTACCAGTACCACAAAGTTCTATTCTTGGTCACTTACTCTTTCTCTTGAACACCAGCCCTCTGCCGCTGGGCACACTTATTTCATGTCATTCGGTCTGGAGTGTACACAAGTGTGTCTAACGCCAAACCGTGGCTAATAAGTGCGTGTCGTGGTAGTTAGGCTACTGGGACAGAAAATCGACAATATGTGACAGTGTGACCAACGTGGCGTAAAATGTTTCCGCAGCTAATTACAGTAGAACTTTCCCTGAACTGCATGTAAACAGTGTCCTGGCATTAACTTTGTTCACATGGTATTTTCAGATGACCCCGCCATGGACTACTGCAATGACGAAATATGTATGAACCACGGATCTTGTGAGGTCGACAGCTTTGGGTCACTTGAATGCACGTAAGTAGGGCTTACTACTGAGCAGTATTATTGTAGTTTTCGAGAACAGAGTGCTAGTCGCGAGGCGCCTCTAGAACAAAATAAAAATTCTTGGTTTTGGTCTTCGTCTTGACAAGTCTTGAGAAAATTTTTCTGACTTTAAATTGCTGCTTATTACTCTGAAATATATTGACAGTAGTCAAGTACATAGTTTTTGAGTCAAATACAGATAATGTTATTGCGGTTTCTTCGTTTACCATTGACTAGCATTAATACGTGAAAAGAACGTAACCACTGTTTAAGAACTGCTAGACTTACTTAACCATTAAGGCCAGAAACCAACACACCCTTTAACACTCCATATATCCTAAAAGACATGTCACCACGATTTTGGTTTGAAGTGCCTTTTATTTTTCAAAAAAAACTTTGCTTCTGTTAGCTTTTCTTGCTTGTATATTTTACGAGGTAGTGTAGTACGAGGTAGTGTAGCTGCACAATTAAGGTGTGGTGGGATATTTAATAATCACTTTATTGCGAATTTTCTAGAAAGTGTGCCAGTGAATAAAAAAATGAAAATTGGTTGATATTTGGCAAAGATGTGTGCCATCGCAAAGTAGGACGTTTTTTTTGAGACGTAGTGTATTTGTGTCATATCTAATTACATATTTTCCTAGCACACTATGAACATCAGCACTAGCGGACTGAGTTTTTATCAGACCCCACATTATCAGATCAGCTGTCGTATGATCTTATGCTTGCAAAATGCTACTCTAAATATTCACTGTGCATATAGTCACATGGACTTATTGCAATATAGTTGAAGTTTAATTTTTATAGAATGTAGATGTAGTGCCATAGCTGGAAGTTGACATTTACTGACACCGATGTGCTTGCAGACACGTTCCTGCAGGTTCAATGTTTTGTTTTTTGCATTTGACTACAAGTGCATTACACGTGTGCATTATATAACATGTTAAAACAACGATGCTGCATTAATTCAAAATTTCAACGTTTTATTAAACAAATGTTGGTCTTGGTCTAGGAAAAGTTTTGTTTAAACTGCAGGTAGTTGCTAACCATTAGTGATAACTAGGTCCCTATATCCTGAGTTGTGACTGTGAGCAAGACTACATTATTAAAATAGGCCTAGTTGTAATACACTGTGAGGCATAAAAACACACCAAAATTATATCGACCATAACTTAAAGATGGATGATCAAATTTTAATAAATTTTGGTATGAATATTTCAAACACAACTAGCCATCAAATGACCATTTATGTTTCCGTCGCACCAAACATCTGTTTCTGCACTACCTGGGGAAAACAAAACAAGCAAAATATTTTTATTCAATGCAATATCATTATTTGATTAAAATAACGCACATTTGGCACATTTTGTACAACTTTCTAGCACTTTGGTTGACAGTTTATTCAATTTACCCAATTGTCCAGTTGTACAGCTGCTGACAGTAAATAATTGAATATCGGCCATTTTGCAGGCAGGAAGATGCATTCTCGATGCGTTGATAGCAGTGTTGATAATGTTCTGCTTCAGATTTCAACCAGTCGCTTCTTGAGTTCATTGATATTCCTAAACAGAGTCCCATAAACTCCCTGCTGCATAACACTGCTAATACTGTCGAATGGACTGTGATCAGAGCTGTTAAGAGCTACGTGTATGGAATGTTTAAATTTACTGATGTTTTTTCTTTCTTTTTTTATACATGTTGAATTTGTTCTGTTACCTCAGGTAATGCAGCAACAGACATTAGGTGAGCTGGGAATTTCAACGGCCATTTGATTGCCAGTTATAAAAAAGTATTAAAATTTTGTCATCTTTTCCCAAGTTATCAGTAATGTCACGGATGGTTTTTGGCGTTTTTTTTTATTTTAGCACTAATTTCATGTGTTTTGATTTCCTCAGGTAATGCAGAAGCATATGTTGGGTGAGGTGAAAACTTGAATAACCGTTTGATGGCAAGTTGTGTCGGGAATAGCTTTACCAAAAATTATTAAAATCTGATAATTCGCCTTTAAGCTATGATCAATAAATTTTGGTGTGTTTTTTATGCCTCACAGTGTATAGTCGGGATGGTAAATGAATAGTAGTTTTACGGGCAACGGGATAAAGGCTTAGTGTGGCTGATTTGGATGGTGGTGTGTCTGCTAACAGCAAACAACGGGTCAAATTGTTCGCTGACGTAGGCAATGGAATAGAAGTAGCATTAGTTCATACCAGTCAGCCGCCACTTTGAGATTGTAAAGCGCTTGTGGCCACGAGTCTGTCTCATGTAAAAAGCGCTAGGCTGTAGCAAATTCTGAACTTTACTTTCAGCCTACCTTGACATCTCGATGGAAGAAAGGTTAAATATCAGTTTGCGTAAAAAGTTTTCATCATAAATGTTAGACCTGCCGCCAAGAAATGCGCAAAATTTACACTCGTTCGAGCTTGGGCCTCGCTGGGGAAACATTGTGCTTTCACAGATCTCTGGCGGGTGTTTGAAGCCCACAGCATGATGCCGATTCACCAGTCAGCGTACAGGCAGCACCACAGCACGGAGAGGGTAC
>Ga0209671_1008433_pt1 | contig 10785 bp, 2 predicted proteins | sample WorMetHERISLAND2_2_FD_187401 | JGI IMG/M metagenome (GOLD analysis project Ga0209671, IMG submission 187401) | Marine gutless worms symbiont microbial communities from Max Planck institute for Marine Microbiology, Germany - Olavius geniculatus... | ecosystem: Host-associated > Annelida >...
CCCCCTTGGCTACGCCATTGGATACAGTGATGTTTATATAAGTCTATCTCGGAAGTGCCATAAATTGGCATGAGCTAACGACACCGCAGCGCACTATGCGGCTATCCATTCGTGATGTCCAGTGCACCAGAGACTGAGACCAATTATCGAACCCGCGATGCAGCCCACAGACATACCACCGTCCAAATCAACCACATTAGATTCTCACTCTGTAGCCGGTCTCGCTGAGGGTAGGAGGTTGAGTTGACGTGCGAAATATGAAAAAAGCTCCAACTCTATTCTGAAGCAGTGGCTCTAGTTAACTTGCATCAAGTAAAAGAAGGCCACGCCGTTTTATTCTTTTTTTACAGGCGTTTATGTTTACTCATTTTTTGCCGAAGTTTATTAAGCTACGTACGCCTATGATAAAAAATGTACTAGTATATTTTTATTTATCTGTTGCAGCTAGAGACAGTTTGACTCATTCAAGGGCGCGGTTCTGACACGTACGATCTTAATTCGTCTTCAAGGGGCGTCCAATGAATGACGTGCTCCTGATCAGGCGTGTCTTTGACGGAATTCGAGAGGATTTTTACTGAGCATTATTGAAGCGTTTCGCGGGCGCATATAAATGCCAGAGATTATTCGATCGATTGGCGACGCTCGTGATAGGCACTTTTTATGATTGATTGAATGGTGTAAGCGCTGGCGGGGTGGGTGCACGACGGACGTAACAGCACAGCGACTTTTGCGTCGAAGCGACAGCCGCCCCTGTCGCCGCGCGCCCCGTTTGCCATTTTGATTCTAATCTCAGTTGTCTTTTTTAAACAGCAATGTTTTTGCCTTCGCCAAGGCGGGCTAGCTTACGTCTGGAAGTAGTTTGTAGGATTGCTAAAGTGTGGATAAATATTTGCAAATATTGGGGGATTAAAAACACTTTGGGGGCGTAGTCGTTAGGTCCTTATGACGATTTACGGTTTATGACTCGGGTCTTCGTTTTCCTTTGATTAACATTTTGAAAAAAAGAGTTTTTTTCTGTCAGTTTTTCACTCAGACTTAAATTTAGTTTTCGAGATTATTCAGAGGGCATATCGCTCACCTGACGGAATATACGGCGGATTTTTTTTCAGACAGGTTTTTGGCTTAGCCTTGGTGGGGGTCTGCACTCTCCGGGTGCTTTTCATAGTACCGTTGTTGTTGTTGTTGTTTTTTAAAACATGCTTCATTGTGATGTTCATGTGCGCGCGTTACTTTGAGTGTGTTGCGTGTGCGTGCGTGCGTGCGTGTTATAAAGGCGCGTACAGAACGACACAACTGAACTGAACTGAACTATTCGGTCCGTCCAGTTCTGTTCAGTTATGTCGCTGTGAACGTACCTTAAGTGGACGACTCAGTAATTGCATTGCCAAACGCGTTGTTTGCACGTATTTACTGTGTTCTATTCTTTTTACTGGTACACGTGTATGCATAACTACTATGATAGGCCCTATACAGGTGTATGAAATAGAACCGTTAGTGTACAGTAAATAAATATAAACTCGTATGGGCTTTATAGAAGGTCTCTGCATTAAATTTTATTTTATTTCGCACCGGAATGCGTTTCGCCAAAACTACGGCACGAAGTACAAATTAGAAAACTGTTCCGGCCCAGCACCGATATGTTTTTGCGGCCGTCCGCCTGAACTGCGTTTGAGTCGAAAACTGACGCACCAGCTATTGTTGCGCAGCGGAACGTTTGCACTAATTTTGGGCTTTCTCCGACTTTTCGTTCAGGAATGAGCGCATACGTGACGTACAGACAAACGGACGGACGGACGAACGAGCAAAATTCGTAATGCGGCCTATTATAGGACGGCCGCATCACAAAGATTCAGGAACATGCTTTCTCGAATTCTCTGGTCCTACTGCGTGGAACTCGCTGCTACCAAACAAACTTAGAGCTGCTCCTACTTTTCACATGTTTAAGCGTCTTTATCGTATCTTCAAACTCTTGATTTTGTTGATAATTGATAATTTTTATTAGGTCTACGTTGTGAGGGTATGCCAACGACTAACGGCGAATTGCCAAAGACGATCTTTTTAGCGAGTTGTATAAAATGCACTAAATGAGTATTTTGCGCACGTTTAAAAATAATCGATATTAAAATACTGCCACGTTTAGAGCAAAACCCTTTAATTTTGCTTTCTTTGCTTTAGCTGCCACATTGTTTCGACCCAGTTGTATTTTTGCACTCAAACAGTTTCTGGTTCCGTTTTTTACATCGTAGATAGGGATCTATTGACGATTTCGTCTAGGCCTACTTATGTTTACTGCCAAAAATGGCATGTGAAATAGTGAGAGAATATGTTGAGCGTATAACGGTACTGTTTAATTGTTTTTGAAAACTTTTTAAACAGTTTTTACTGTACCTAATTTAAACTTTGTTTCGTTTTGTACATGTTTGCACCTTTTGCCATGTGATCATATTACTATAATTGCTATTATCTAAGGATGTGCTAATGACAGTACACTAATTAATATAATAACTTTTTAATTAGTCTTTTAAACGAGCAATATGCACTGCACTGTATTTTGTATCTACTTGCATTATTTTCTACGTCAAAGCAATATTTGTAGATAGCGTATTTTTTTTTGTTTTGACGACTTTTAAAAACATTTTCGCTGTTAACAGTTGACAACGCGCAGACCCAACACCGTAGTGGTCCTGGAAAGATGAGTTTAGATTTTTGGTGGTAAGCTATTCGGCGTTGGTTGTTGTTTTGTAACGAAGGACAAGCTTAGCGATCCTGATGACATTGTGTCAGAAGTTTATTTGAAAGAAGGTTGTATGCTAAAGCAATAGCCCACACAATGACGAAGCCAACGAAGGGCGAATAGTGCAACCGATCCCTGCAACTTGTAACAAGAAAAGCCCAGCTAACGCAAAGGGGAACGCGCAACAGCGGTGCATGTGTGAAAGCCCTGTAAAACAATCTTTCATCCATCCTAGTAACAATGTTTCTATTACAGTCGCCAGAGGGCGCCAAACGACCGGCAAATAATTATCTATAGTGTTTTACTTGTACTCGGCAGAGGGCCCGACCTGTCTCGCTCAGCCAACGCCGTATCGGCTGAAAATCGCAAATTTTGCCCACCTCCCTCTCATTTAGCGCCCTCATTCGGAGTGACCCCTTTCGAATTTATAAAAAAAGCTTTAGGCCTACGGTTCCTGAAACTAGAGTCTTCCAAACAGCCGACGGTGAACATTTGATGATCCTAGCTTGCACCGTTTTTGACTGATTCACTCGTATCCCGGACGGACGGACGGACAGACAAAGAATTGCTGTGGCTAAGACGAGCTGCAGCAGTAGCTGCTGTTGCGCGTAAAAATTCGACAGTGGCTGATAAGTGACAATGTTTCGCAAAAGCATTTTATTTCTTGGTTAAACTGAGTAATAATAGGCGTTCTTTATGATTATGCAACAAGGTCGTTTTTCTGAAACCTCTTGCGAGTAAAATAAGCTTACAGCGTCCCCCAAATTCGTCATCAAATCACGGAATTGAGGAGACTGTCTTGTCAGTTTCTGTTCCTAAATGTTTTACGTTGGGGTTGGCGCAGGCATATCTTCATTAACGGGGTGCACAGTTTACCTTCCGACCAAAGCCCAGCAGCCAAACACATTTTAGCGCATTCGGGGCTATAAATACAAAACCCTATAACACAGTCTCAGTGTAATTTCAGTTCTGATTTTTGTTTTCTCTCTACTGCGTAGCTGCGTCATTGTTTACAAGACTCGTTTCAAATTAGCTGTAGGCCAGAAACTATGGATACAAAACCATTTTTGACTGTATAGGTGTTTTACTGACATTTCTTTATTTCTTTTCCTACCAGAAAAATGATCCAAGTCTACGCCACTCAATGTCCCTGAAGTCATGCTATGTTGTACAGAATGGTGTGTAACAGTGTGTATCGTGTATGATTGATGAACGAAGGTGTTGATTTCGTTGCCACGTTACGGAAGCACGTATCTTATTATGCTTTCAATGATCGTCGTCGTAACTACCCGTCGTATATAATATCATGATATAATAATTATGATAATTAATTTACTACCGTAATATTGCGACACATTGTTACGTGGTCGTTGCGGCGCTGTTGTCGATGTTGTCGCTCGCTCGTGTGTGAAATTGAACGCAAAGGTTTCTATCATCCTAAATCTAGAATCTAAATCGGACTCAAGTTCCCCCTCCCGCATTATCCCCTACTCCCACTTCCCTTTCCTATCATTCAGCCCCCTTCTCACTATCATTTCCTTTCTCTCCCATACCTCTTTTCTTTTCCATTTCGCGTTCCATCCTTCTCTTCCCCTTCCCGAGGGCCCCATGCCCTTAGTCCAGCTAGGGGGTCTGCGAGAGCGCTGTAAGCTCCCCCTACAGCGGGTCCGGGCAGAACCCGGCCGCCAAACGGTTTGTGGTGCATTTTGAGCTACATGTGAAACAGTGCTTCTGGAGACACAGCAATTTTGCATAAGCTCACACCATTACAAAACTCTCTACCCCCTTTTTCAATGGGCGCAAGCTGCACCCAAAAGGTATAATATGGATCGAAATCCCTGGTTGAACCGTTGATTCAGTAACGGAGCTGCCCGAATTTGCGCACGGCGAATTTGCGCGCGCGGATTCTCTCACTCAGGTCTTGTTATCTGTCACGGCCAAGACCCGGCACAAGACTGTCCGCTAAACTGCTTGAAACTGCGCTATTTGAGCACGCTTCTGCTTATGCATCGTCACTGAGTTGTCCCTCATTAGTTCTAGGTTCTCTCCTGGGCTGACTCCGTAATAACGTCTTAAGCGACACCGCTTTCTTCACTGTTGACCAAGATTGAATGTGCACCTGTTGCCGCTGCTAACAAAACCTATATTTCTCGATTTCTCCGGCCACCGTTCGCCAGCTTCTTCTGCTGCTTACACCCTTACAAAACTCTACCCTTTTTTCCAATAGGCGCAAGCTGCACCCAATAGGTATAATAGGAATAGAAATTCCTGGTTGAACCGTTGATTCAGTAACGCAGCTGCCCGAATTTGCTTCTTCTGCTGCATTATTTTCCATTTGTTCACCCCAAAGAAGGTGCCGATATAAAAGCGAGGCGACCCCGGAACACAGTTTCGATTTTAAAGGCGTCTCCAGTAGGCTACTTTCGGGCTCGTTTTGACAAAACGCCGCATACTTATTATACGAGTTATTAGCCTATACTTCACGAAGACATGTAGGCTTATGCCATCCCTGCTAAAGTCTGCGGCTTACAGATGACCGTGAACATAATGATTTGAAAGTTGTAGCTACTGGTTAGCATATTTTATTCCCTAAAGAGCAAAATGTATTACAGACCTAGGTCTAGGGAATGCCGTCAGAATTTTATGACTTTTTGAAACCAGTAACTTCATGTTCCCAGTGGCGGATCCAGAATTTTCCAATAGGGGGGGCGGGAGACGCCGAAGGCGTCGAGACGTAGGGTCGAGGCGCCGTAGGCGCCGAGGGGGGGTGGTAACCGAGGAGGGCGGTTACGCTATGAATATTTGGCTAAAATCCTTAGTAAAAACAGGTTGTGCCGCGCGGTCGCCATTCGATTTCAGTTGGTCGCACCGGCATGCAGCCTATATTATTGCTTGTTTCCAAAATGCAGCAGTGCACCTAGTTGCATCTTGAAGTCCAAAACTGTCCTAGAATTACAAAGCCAGGCTGTCGGACATATTGTGCAAACATACTCCAACTGATGTAAGTTAATGCTGTTTTGTGTTGTTCTATGTTCGCCGCTTATTTACTGATGATGTCTCTGATATTTAGCGTTTTTCTGTGAGACGATCGTACGTTACTTAGAAAATTAGCCGATCGTTTCAGCTGCATGTGAGTCACAAAGTATTGCGAATACAGGGTACGTACACTGTTATATACTCTCTCATATGTAGCCGTGTACATCTAACGATGATATAGAGCAATCTCTGCTGGCTGTCGATCTGCAGAATTTTAACAATTTTTTTTCTGTGTGTGTGTGTGTTTAATATGCGTTACTCTATTAACTGCGTACTAACGATGGCTGATATTTATTGTACGTGAACGACGATGATTGTAACTGTTCGTTTTGGTCGTTTCTTCAAGCTGTTATTGATGGATATCTGCTGAGCAAATAGCTTTACAATGTCAATATGACTTTTGTCCAGGGCCTCTAAAAGTTGTACCTTATTTAGTGGATACGATGACCAAAACAAGTTTACCAACTCAATAAAGTTGTTTTCGTCGAGTACAATTGAAACTAAAGCGTAGTTGACGAAATAATAATCATAAACACAATGTTAGACAACAATGTCATTTGTGACCTCTGTTTCTTATTAAATTTTTGTTGTAGGCCTCCAGGCTATGGGCAAATTTTTACGTGCGAGAGCTAGCATAGCGCGTATTAGCTATGGTTGGTAATTCTGTCTGTCTGCCCGTCTGTCACAACCCGGTACCGTTTCGAGCCCATGTGAGATAGAGACTTCGGGTTTTTACCGTATGATAACCTAGAGTCTCTAGTATTTCGTGACAAAATTTCATAACGCTGGGTGAGGGGGGATGTTCCCCTAGAACTAGGGCGTGGAAGAGCGGCACCCCGCTTAAAAGGTTATTTTACCTTTAATGGTTTTTCTAGCGTGGATGCAGATAGGCACACATGCTGCTAATCATAACAAGCACTTGCGACGAGCTTCTTAGGAATGTCAATATCGATGACCTTGAATGACCTTGAACCCTCAAGATAGGGAGTTTTAGTGAATTTTTCGCGATTTTTGGCTGCATAAAAGTGAACTGCAACAAACTGGATGGGGATAGACCAAGATTACCTGCGAACAGGAACTGCTACAGGCTCTCGTGCGTTTCATGAGCATTAGCTCAGATTTCTTGCTTTACACACTTAAGGCTGTGGCCGTGCATTGTTACTTGTGAAATAAAACATTTCTTGCAAATATGTGCTAAACATTTATTATCTCGAGCAGATATTTTGAAGATAGAAAGTACATGGTTCCCCGCATTCTGAATAAGGGGCGTAGGACATCTAATCTTGACACTAGGATGCTAGTTTTTTTTGCCAGTGGGGGGGCAATAAATGGCCGAGGAATCATTCGGGGAGGGGCGCATTTCCTTGTGCAGCGCTAGCAAAGTACCGCAAATAACGGAATAAAATCAAGCAAGTTCTTTTTTTTACAAAAATCATTTTTTATCAGTGGCGTACATAGAAATTGAGAATCCAGAATAGGGGGTTAAGCTTAAGATTTCTTTGTAAACAAAAACATAAATTTTGATGTTTCAGCAAACAAAAGTGTGCCAGATTCTCTTTACTGTCTGCGGAACTCAAGTTAAGACAAATTATTAATGAATGGACTAATGAAATGGAGGGATAAATGAATGCCCACGATGTTTGGTAAGACAGACAAAATCAATAAAAAACACCACTGTTACTAATAATTCATATTTTTTCCCATTAATTACAAAACATCAGTTCAAGAGCAGTGAGAACACAAATCGAAAGACAAAAAGTTAAATGTGTATATTATCAAATAACCAAAAATGCTTGACTGACGGTAACTGCAGTGCAACTGAGTTAATCACAACAAGAAAAGTCAACCTTAGAACAAACCAAATGGTTCACTGTTAATATAAAAATGTGACATAAAAACACATAATGAGGAAAACTGGCTGGTTAAACAAAAAAATTCAAAGTAGTCATATTGTGATCCGTTAATACTAAACAAGTAATGCTTTATACTATAGAATACATCCAGTAAACAGCAACAATTTAAAACATTCTTAGTCATATGGAAACGCACAGCTATGTAAACGATGGTAACAAAATATACAGTAAAATAAACGTTACAACTGCAGCTGGTAACGATTAACTTTTTTACAGCTAGCTTTATAAAAAGTAATGATTAACGTATCATAAATTCTCACAGATGCACTGAAATGCAACTATTGATTGTTTTTTTCCTAACTTAGTCATGTAGGGAAAATGTCGACTAAAATGTTGACTTTTTTTCGGAAAAAAACAGATGACTGAGATAATTTCTGATGCTTGTCATGATGTCATTGTATCTATTTTACAATGTCTTAGTGACACGACTTAATCAAAATTTTAACAATTTAAACTATTAGTCTTTGGCAATAAATCGTTATTTTTCACAGCTCTAGTTAACAGACAAAGAGTTAACGTCAGTTAGAGACAACTGATTACTCTGTGCACCGGTGAAAGAAGCAAAAAATATTGCAGAAATATTTTTCAGACTAAACATGAACACCAGAAACGTATTCAGGTTCAACACCAGCTTAAAAATTGGCCCTTTATATATCATTTACTTACTTACTTACTTACTTAAAATTAAATTACATAAATAAACCCCCCTCCAAAAAACAACCCAATTTGAACAGGCACAATTTGCAGCGAGTTATAGTAACATTGGTTGGTCCAAAAAAACTAAAAAATAACACTTCTCCAAATTTGCGATAAAATGTCTCAAACAAATGACAATAAAAATACAGTATAACAAACGAACAGCCATCAGTAACAACAGCGCACAGAAACACTGATAAAAATATGAGTAAACAATAAAAACAGATTAAATACGCAGCATACGCTGTACACAATACAAAAATGGGGCAATCTTAAAATGCACAAAAACTTGAGGCTTGCTCTAAGAAAATAAAGGTTCTTCAGCAAATCACAGATGCTCATTACGCTACATTTATCACATTCCCACATCGTTCAATGAGCTCGGGCCAGACTTCAAATGTTCCTAAGATTAACTTATGCAAATCCTAGAAAGAAATCAGACATATATTCTTACAAAATAATGCGGCTTTAAAAATAACCTATAAATTGTCTTAGAAAAACTACTAAAAATCTTATGTTGTTAACTGAGAAACAAAATGGGAAGAATTTGAAAAATTATCAGAAAAAATCTTTAAAAAATTCCCAAAAAGTTGTCAAAATCGGGCCACTAATCCCTAGGAAAACACTGAATTATACTGATTTATTGGCCAGTGGAGTTTTTATATCTAATAGCCAGAGCCGGCATAGATAGTGCCCGGTAGCATTAGCCTGACAGTGAAGACTTACAACCAGTTTCTCGAAGCAGAAACAGTTAAGTCTTATCATCAGTTCACATTCGTTCGTTGCATAGTAACGACAGCTGCTATTGGACAATGCGCTGATCACGTGTTGTAAACGAACTAATCACTCACTGCAGCCACACCGACATCGTGAATATTAATCAGCGAGGTCGACCAATTGGTGGGTGGCAAGCGGAATAAACTGCAGGATTAGTAGTAGACAGATATGTTTGAAGCTCGTTCATAACAGTTCTACTGGCTGTGACAACCATTCCTGCCGAAACACAGACAAGTCCAAATTAGTTTGGGAAAAAGTGAAATTCCTCTTAGTTTCCATTTGCTAGGCACAGCAACAATTTACAAGTTGGCTGCAAAAACTCAATCCTCATATCTTACCTTTCACTGCAGTGTGGTGGTCAAGGTTCAGGGAACAGACCACGGTGCGGATGGAGAAACGTGTAGCTATAGGCAGAATTGCATAAAAAACAAAGGACAAAGGCATGGCGGTTGCTCCAGAGCTGTTTACACAAGTCAAGCTCACATCCAAAAGTACTTTATATTAAGGAAATGGCAGCTGTCCCAAAAATTACCTAGAATGAGTCAAGTGATACAATAAATTCTACTCACTCACTAACTCATAAGTGGCCGCGGGCTGGCATGAACTAATGATACCGCAGCACACTATGCAGCCATCTGTTGTCCACCTCAACAAAGAAATGGACCACAGTTTGCAGCCAGCAGACATACCACTGCATTAGTTTTCAGTTACTCAACTCAGCAAAGAAATATGGTCGATAAATGCAAAATAGAAAAAAAAATCTGCAAAAAAACTTGCAACACATTTTCAGCAAGTAGACACGGACATGCAGAGAGATCATATTTACACATAAAAAACATTTCACAACATTTCTATCTCACATTTAACCAAAGCCTGAAGGTGAAGAACCTGTAGCTTGTACAATATTACTAGTACTGCTGCTGCTGCTACAGCTGCTGCTGCTACTACTGCTACTGCTGCTACTACTGCTACTGCTACCGCTGCTACTACTGCTACTGCTGCTACTGCTACTACTACTACTGCTGCTACTACTGCTACTGCTACTGCTACTGCTGCTACTACTGCTGCTGCTACTACTACTACTGCTGCTACTACTGCTACTGCTACTGCTACTGCTGCTACTACTGCTACAGCTACTGCTGCTACTACTGCTGCTACTACTACTGCTACTACAAACCTGTACGTCAGAGCTGTACATCTTGAGGCTGTATTCATGTCGACTCATTCGCTTGCTGCCTCGGAACACCGCTCTTGGCTGCATCTCGCTGCTCTCACCGCTCTGCAGCATACATATGTAACTAGAAAGCAGTCATAGCCCGCAGGTACCTCCGCCAAGGCAATGTTATTCGCCAGGTGGTGTCACCATATTCACAGGTGAACGCACTCCGCCTTAATCCCAGCCAAACCAGCTGGTACTCGGAGAAATAGAAGGCTGAGTTGACCTCAGTGTTGGTTATATACTGAGATGTCTGCAGGCAGTCCCCCATCCAACCACTTGATAGTCACACAACTGGGAGTTGAACCCATAACTTCTCGATCCCAAGTCCAGCACCCTACCTCCATTACGCCACCAGGCCATCCGCCACATCTGATAATTAGGACCCACAATTAAGGCAGGCTGCGGAATTT
>Ga0209671_1008436_pt1 | contig 10782 bp, 8 predicted proteins | sample WorMetHERISLAND2_2_FD_187401 | JGI IMG/M metagenome (GOLD analysis project Ga0209671, IMG submission 187401) | Marine gutless worms symbiont microbial communities from Max Planck institute for Marine Microbiology, Germany - Olavius geniculatus... | ecosystem: Host-associated > Annelida >...
TGATTATGGCTAAATTTGTCATTTTTTGTGTTCTGTGATTTCCCAAGGTAAGACAGTTGCACTAAATAGATGAGGTGGGAAATGAAACCACCATTCGATGACATATAGTCTCATTAATAAGTGTGCAAAAAAATTATTATAATCGGACATTCATTGTTCCAGTTATTGCAAAAAATGTAGTCACATGCTTTTTTTTGAGACACAGTGTAGAAAGCGCTCGTGAGAGTGCATATCTCCACCAAGTGAAGTGATTTAAATATTACTAATACTACTACTACTACTACAGCTATAACAAGGAAAAGGGAGGGAGAAGGAAGAGCTGCTTTGCTGCAGAGGGAGGGAAAAGTAACAGCCGGCGTTGCTGCTTGCGCTGTTGGTGCAATGATGTCATTGCCATTATGAGTCATCATGTACACAGAAGGAACGACGGACAGAACGACCATTCTCATAATCTCCTCCAATGTTCACTACACTCACCTTGGCAAAGATAATTAGAGTGCCCATAGAAACATGATCAGTATGTGAGTACTGCACTGCCACAATGGGGCAGGATAATACGAGGTGTGGAACAGACTTAATGAAGCTACAAAATGACAATGCTTACAATGCAATTCGATGGAAGGTCAGAAGGTACATAAATCAGTGTAAATAGCTCAAGACTGATAAAGTAGGCCAGTGAAATAAAAAATGTGTATTATTAGTAGTAGTAGTGCAGCCATAAGATATCAAGTCACATACTTTGACGAATTATGGCTTTTTCGCCCCTTTGCCATTTCGCCCCCTAGCTGATTCAGCTTGGACAATTCGCCCCATGTTCAGTTTTCCATTTTGATTTTTGTTTACAGAACGACAACAACTGCAACGTATCGTCACTCAACTGATTCGTATTAGACAAAAATGCTTGGCGTAATAAGTGATCACAGCATGAAAACAGAAGCCAGTCATCTCAGGCGGCTCCATAGCAAAAGCGTTGTGGAGTAAAAAAAGTAACTACAGTTTTCCGACTGACACGATTGCAAAGCAGAGACAGGCGCAAGTTTCAGCATCAATTTTAATTTTGTTTTCTTCACCAAACAGTGATTTTCACCGCAAATATCTCATTTATTGACGATAAAGATACCTAAAAAACGCAAAAGACCGAACGTCAGTCATGGGCGCTGCATATGCGTCGAGTCAGCCTTCATTAGAAATGAATTTTTACCGGTATACTAGGGTCTAGGCCTAATAGGCGAACCGATACTGCATGTTGATGAAGGTCTATTTCTATAGACAGCATCCTGCAGCACTCTAAATATTGTACGGCGACAAAACGCTGTAAAAAGCAAATAGGGTCTCAGACTCTTCGTATAATGAAACATGATGTCAATACTTAACTGAACAAATCACTAAACAGTCACACAATCATTTTATTCTGATCATCATGCTACTGTCTAAGCATTAAATTATGTATTATTACAGCATATACATACCGGTATTGCAGTTTATCGCCCTTGTACATACTCAATATTGAATTGCCAGTATTCAATGGGGGTAAATCATCCAAGCTAAGAAGGCAAATGAGGTGGGAGCGAACAAACCAGGAGGCGAATGAGCCAGGGGGCAAATGAGCCAAGGAGCGAATAGTCCAAAGCAAGGGGCAAATCAGCCAGGGGCAAACAAGCCAGAGGGGAACGAGCCAAGGGGCGAACAAGCCAGGAGGTGAAAAACCCAGGAGGCAAACAACCCAGGGGGTGAAACAGCAAAAAAGCCAGAGACCGACTTTGACATAAAGCAGATTGGAATAAGTGTCCATGTTGTCGAGTCGATTCGGGTCAACCTGCTGCAACTGACTGAATACATTCACAGCCTGGTCAACGTCTGCAAAGGCACAGCAATTCATATGTGTAGTAATAAAAACACATGCCCAGCACTGAAAAAAAGGTATAAAATGTTTTAACAACAAATGCTGTTGCTACTACGTATGCTGCCACTACTAGCATTACTAGTATACCATATCTCAATAAAAAAGTCAAAATTGTTTTCACGATAACTTTTTCTAACAGTTTTTTTTCACAGAAATCTGAGAAATGGCCAGGACGACAAAATTATGTAAGGTGCACTCATTTTCCACCTCAACTAATTTATGTCAACGCACTACAATGTGAAACACAGATGCTCCAAATTGTTACACTAAGTGGTGATTATTTGTATCAGATTGCTCACCTTTGCATCATCAATGCGACAAAAAGTGCACCACACGATTTAATAATTATGTGGTAGTAAATAATTTATAGTAAAAACAGCAAACAACAAAATAGCTGACTGATGAGCTGAAAACATGTCTATTACGACAAGTGAATGCAGTTTGATCAGTCAACCTTTGACTCCGCTATCAGCCAGTGGCGTTGCATCTAAGCCACTGTGTCCGGGTATTCTAGGCACACTTATGGCATAAACTTTGATAATTTGCTAGCGAGCTGTTATACAAACTTATAAATCTGCTAAATAGTTTACATTTCAGTTTATTACGTGGTTAATTAAGTCGTTACAGCGTTTACTGGAGACAACAACTCAGCGCTGTGCAACAAGTTGGCGCATCTACGTTTCACACTGCAGTGCATTGACATAAATTACGTAAGGTAGAAAATGAATGCATCTCACGTAATTCTGTCGTCTTAACCATCTTCGAACCAAAAATTATCAAATTTGGCAAAACTTGGGCAAATGACTTTTTGCATTGAGACACGGTATACTACTACACTGTATCTCAAAAAAAAACATCCCCAACATTTTTGATTGTAACTTCAAGAAAAATTATCAGATTTTAATAATTATAAGGTGAATATTCCAGACACAACTTACCATCAAATAACTATTTAGTTTTCCACCTCGCCCAATTTTTGCTTCTGCACTACCGAGGGAATGCAGACCAAGCGAAAAATGTGTTGAAATGCACAAAAACGTGAAAAAAACACCCCCCGACATTATCGATCATAACTTAAAGAAACAATAACAGATTTTAATAATTTTTGGCTGACATATTTTTGACACCACTGGCTATTGAATGTTTGTTTAAGTTCCCACCTCAAACATAGTCTGCTCCTGCACTACCTGGGGAAAACAGACCAAGCATGTTGAAATAAATAAAAAAACTTCAATAAATTCTATTTATTTCTCTGGGCCCCAACAACCAGTCGATTACAAGGTTTGATCGTCATAAAGCAGTGATGACGTTCAGGAATGTTTATGAATTCAAGAAGAGACTGGTGAAGTCTGGATTGGTCCGAAGCAAAACGTTATCGATACTGCTGTCAATGAATGCAGAAAGCGTCTCCATGCATGTGTTTGCACAATGTGCCCACAATTCAAGCCATTTTGCTGTAGTCAGTTGAAAAACAAAACAGTTGGATGAAATGTCAATCAAAGTGACAAAAAGTTAACAAAATATCTGTTTGTGCGTTATTTAGATTAAGCAATAATGCTGCATTAGGTAAAAAAACAATATTTCGTTGGTTCTGTTTTCCCCAGGTAGTGAACAGACTTTGTGCGAGGTGGGAAATTAATTAAACATTTATTTAATGAAAAGCTGTCTCAGGAATATTCGTGCCAAAATTATTAAAATCTAATAATCCTACTTCAAGTCACAATCAAAAACGTCCGAAATGTTTTTTTGAAACACAGTGTACTACTAATACAACTACAACTACACACACCCCACACACAAATGTTTAAAGACAAAAGCAAAATTGTAAATGTACAGCAACAACAACCCCTACTACTACTACTACTTCCACCATCACACATCATCACACACAACTGCATTTAGTTGACACATTTTCACAAATTTATTCCTCATTAAGCCAGTCTCCGAAAAGCATACTCTCGGAAATTGTAGCACTGGCAAAACGCTCTTTACTGAAAACCGACAGAACAAAAACATAACCACCTCCACACAATCGAAACAACCATTTTATTCGTGACATTATCGACTGCAAAGACAAACACATGTATGCAAAATATCCTGAGATTGGACATATACCACGGATATTATGATAAGCCAGCGCAAGCTGAGCCATGACATAGGTACTGCATGCAAAGTGTGTAGTCCGAAGCTTCTCGTAGCAACGCAGTGCATCCTGGTTCAACTGCAGCTCCAGATAGACTTGTGCAGTAAAGAAATACTTCATCCAATGATCGGGTAGTGACAGGTCATTCAGCTGTGGAAAACATCAACACAACAAGTGCTCTATTTAACCAATAAGACCTACAGGCCTTCCATGCTGTAATTTTTTTTGGTTCAAAATACCAAAAAAGACATCTGGATTGAGGAAATTACCGATATCACAACATTTTCCAATTCAGTGATTCATTAAGTGCAACAAAATGTACAAAAAATAGAAAAAGTTCTAAAAACTTATGAAATAACAAAATTTATTGAGTTTGAGACAATGACAACTTCAAAACTCACAAGGGAAGGATCAACACTCTCCGGGACATATAGAAAGTACTGCCAGTGTACCTTGAAAGTGAACAAGATTGACGTTTTTTTTTATTTCCAACAAGTAAATATTTTTTTTCACTTTTTCAAGATTGTCTGGACAGATCTGCTTATTTCAGAACAATTGAAAACAATATTAAAATTTCAGGAATTTGAGAATGCGCGAGAAAGCTGGACATATGTACAAACCTAAATTATGTGGCCAGGCCACTTTGGCAATTTGACTTCTGGGTGCAGTCTGGCAGTTTACCATTACCGTTACTCAAATTCAAAACTTGGAGCAAAGCTGACGTGATGCGCGATTGCAGCAGTCCTACCACCAGGGCAATTGTGCACAGCATGCAATAGAATAATAATGTGTCTTGAAGGAGTACCTAAATTTAAAGCCTCCGTACAGAAGACTTCTTGAATTTAGGAAATCGATACCGACATTGTTAAAAATAAACACTCTATGTTAAAATTTCATGCGCAAATTGTCTAGTTCTATCTGCAGCCATTTCGGTGTAATTTACTCTTAAAATGTGCACTGCAGCCAAAACTGGAAAAAAAACATCTAAACTCACTATACTGGGGGTTCAAGGTCATTCAAGATCATCAATTTTCATCCATTAAAAAGCTTGACACTAGTGCTTGTTATGATAAGCAGCATGTCTGTGCCTAACTGCAACTGTTTTCACACTAAACGATCCAATACCGGTGAAATAACCACTTTTCAGAGGAGTACCCCCTATTTGACGTGCGCCTATGCAGGTGCCCTTGAACCTAGGTTGTTGACACTTGGACTGCTAAAATCTGTGTTTAATGCGCTACAGTCAAAAATTGCGAAAACATTTACTAAAATCTCTATTTTGTGGGGTTCAAGATCATTCAAAGACATTGATGTTGATAAATCTAAAAAGCCTGTCGCCAGTGGTTGTTATGATAGGCAGCATGTCTGCACCAATCTGCTACCGTTTTCACACTACACAAGCCAACAGCAGCAAAATAATGTTTTTAGGGTTACCCCTCTTTGATTCCTTCATTTGAGCGCCACTCCCAGTGGCACAAAATTGTGTCACAATAAACTAGAGTCCATGTGGCAGCCCACAATTAAAACTTCATAACCCCAGCTTGCACCATTTTGATACAATACAGCAGTGTGACGGATAGACAGACGCCCAGGCTGTGGCTAAGATGCGCGAAGCATTCTGCTATCGCTCGTAATAAGTACTGGTAGTAGATAGGCTTGCCACAGAAAAACACAAAATAAGCCTACAACTGGTACACCTAATGACACAAATATCAGTATAAAGCAAAAATGCAGCATAATCCTTAATTACATGTTTCAAACGAAAGAACAACAAAGCAAAAAAAAACTATGTACATCTTTAATTGTATGTTTCAGGCTAAACAAAAAAGATGCAAAGTACGATGTACAGAATGGGCCAAAAAACATGGCACTTTACTTTTGTCCATATCTTTAGAAGTTATTGATCGATTTTTCAAAAGTCTTTCACTGGCACACTCTGCGGACAATTTGCAATAACAAGATTATTACATATCCTACCACACCACAAATGCGTCTCTACACTACCTTGTAAAATATCGATGAAATATGCATATATAACGATAATAACAAACATTTTGGCAAAATTGAAAAAAATACTTCAGATCAACACTGCAGTGAATGGTCTGTATGACACTAAACTGTGTGGGTCTAACACAGTCTATCTACTACCAGATCATTCATTGCAATGTTGGTCTGGTGTTTTTCTCATTTACCTAAGTTTTGTTATTATTGTTAGTTTTTGCTTACATTTTTATTTCACAAGGTAGTGTAGAGACACATTTACCACATGGTGAGATATGTAACTATCACATTATTGCAAACTGTCTGTAGAGTGTGCCAGTGAAAGAATTTTTACAATCGGTCAATAATTGGTAAATATACAGACTTAAAAGTAAAGTGCCGCATTTTTTGTGGCCCACGGTGCATACCATTTCTCGATCACTGATGAGCAGAGAGAGCTCTATCCAAGCTGACCACAATAGCGGCTCAGCATTTACAGCTTCAACAAATATATCCACCGTTTCCTTGTCCTTTAAGTCCAGCTTCTTCAGCACTATGCCATAGCTGCATTGCATTACACTATAATTTTAATTAAAACAATCACCTCAGCTAGGTTATCCACAGCATGCAGCAAAACCACCATTATCAGAATTTCTGTTATTAAAAAATCTTACAAAAAAATTTTTTGGAAAAGAACTACAGCATCCCCCTTCATAACCAAATCTGAACTAGATTAACTTCCAAAAAATATAATAGGAATTTGAATCATTATCCACATTGCCACCACAGCCCAGCAGAATCTCTTCCTTACTTTTTGATTAATCATGTAGAAAAAAACTGATAAACAGAAACATTATCTCCTTCCTTTGGCAGTGGAAAACGTCATACCATTACATCACAACCATTGATAGCAAATGTACAGAATGGGCAAAAAAAACGTGGCACTTTTCTTTTGTCCATATCTTCGCCAATTATTGACCGATTTTCAACGCGGACAATTTGCAATAATGTGATTATTATATACCCCACCACAGGGTAAATGCGTCTCTACACTACCTTGTAAAATATGAATGAAATATGCATGTATAACGATAATAGCAAACAAACATTTTGGTAAAATTGAAAAAAAAACACTTTAGACCAACATTGCAGTGAATGGTCTGTATGACACTAACTGTGTGGGTATAACACAGTTTAGCGTCATACGGATCATTCATCGCAATGTTGGTCTGAAGTGTTTTTTTTTCATTTGCTTAAATGTTTGCTATTATCATTATGTTCGCTTACATGTATGTTTCACAAGGTAGTGTAAAGGCACATTTACGGTGTGGTGGGATATATAATAATCACATTATTGCAAATTGTTTGCAGAGTCTGCAAGTGAAAATATTTTTAAAATTGATCAATAATTGGTGAAGATATGGACAAAAGTAAAGTGCCACGTTTTTTATGACCCACCCTGTATAACTAATGCACAACGCACACATAAAGACAGTAGCCGTCCAGTTCGCCTGCCCTGTGCTTCTTGCGCAGCTCAACGTGCAGAGATTTTAAATGTTCCACGCCCGAATTATCCTGGCTGCCTGCAACCAAATTCACAGCAAATATTTCTATCATTTCTGACCATTAACATCACTGGCACAGATAACAGGGTATCCTCCTTGACCTCGTTATGGGTGACCCAACCTAACCTAGCCAAAGCAAAAAGACCGCAAAGTCCTTTCAAAACCATATTCGGTGATGCTGACGTCCATTTCCTAAGCAACGTGCCATGCAGTTTACAGTGCAAGACCACAGATATGAGACTAGTGCATCAACTGTGCAGTGCCTGTTTGCTAGTACTCATGTGATGGAGCCTATCCCACCTACAGCATCATTGGCTAGGTGATAAGATATAAGCGAGTAAAAAATTTGTTCTTGTAATCCCACAAAGTCTACTTCTGGAGACATAGTCTAGTCTGCATTAACTATGGACAAGTTGTTCAGTTAATCAAAAAGTGTTGTACAATGACACCCGTTATCAACATTGTCATTTATGTTGTCATAATGTTGTGTAGCCTATTATTTACTGTTATGTTTTTTCACACGTGAGAGCAGCTACTGCTGTAGTGCGTCTTAGCCATCACTATTCTGTCTCTCTGCCTGTCCCCAGTCAATAATGGTGCAAGCTAGGATCACCACATCTTCACCGTCGGCTGCCTAGAAGACTCTAGTTTCTGGATCCGTAAAGCTTTTCCATAAATTCCACGGTGAGAGCGATAAATGACAGGAGGGTAAAGAAAATTTGCGATTTTAAGCCAATATGGGCGAGTACAGCTAAGTGAAACTGGTCGTGCACTCTTGAGAGTGTAAATAAAACACTATAGATGCTTAACCAATACAGCTGAGCAAAACAGGTCATGCCGTCTGGCGCCCTCTGGCGAGTGTAAACGAAACATGAGCCTAGACTTTGCCTTCAAACATGCACCGCTGTCGCACGTTCCCCTTTGCGTTAGATGGGCTTTTCTTGTTTAATTTGCTTAATAACATCTAATCATAAACTTACCAGTCTTAATGTTTAGGTTGTCTTAATAAACTTTAGTAAACAAAAACATCATAAAGATGATTAACCATAAGCATCGACAGCATTGTCAACTCGTCGCTTTTCACCAGCCAGATATCGAGCATAGATGTGAATGAAATAAGCTTTGTGTGATCTGCAGGACTTGGTGAAATGAGCAGCACGATCATATTCCTGTAAGTCAAAGTAGCTCTTGGCCAAAGTGTACCGGCATTGGTCACAGTCAGCAATTTCACTCTGACAGACAAAAAACAAACCAATAAACAAATTCATTTAACTGAAGCGCGAAGACTGTACATCAAAAATAAACCAAAATCTATTGCTTTGGTACAGTTAGCTGACACACCACTGTCTCAATCAATTGCTATGACAGATTTTCTTGCATAGCGGACAAACATTTTCATATTCCAAAACACATAAACTGACTTGACGCGACCTCAGCCTTGAGACAGAAGACAGACAATGGCATTCCCTGCAACTTCATCGAAGATAACAATGATTACAATAGACATGTACATTCTTTTAAACCACAACAGCTCCACAAAATTAAAAGATATGCATGTAATATTATAAGTTCCGCTGCCAATTATGCACACTATATTATACAAATCAGAAGATCGTGTGCTTGGCTCCTCTGATCTCAGTCAAGTGTAAAGCTAGATGCTGACTGCCATCTGAATTTAATTTCCAAAACTACAAAATTAGGCACAATACTCTTTTAAAATTATAACTCATACCTCAGATAGTGCACTGTCTTTAGCTGTAATGTTAATTTGATCCTCCAATGCATACATTAACTCTGCAGACCTATATCCATACATAAATTTTGTTATTGTTATAAAGTTTGTTATTATCGTTATATATGCATATTTCATTAATATTTCACAAGGTAGCGAAAAGATGCATTTACAGTGTGGTGGGATATGTAGTAATCACGTTATTGCAAATTGTCTGCAGTGTGCCAGTGTAAGAATTGTGAAAATCGATCAATAATTGGCGAAGATATGGACAAAGGTAAAGTGCCACATTTTTACGCGCGACAGCAGAATGCTTTGCGCGTCTTAGCCATCGTCTGGGCGTCTGTATGTCCGTCCGTCTGTCTGTCTGTCACACTCGTGAGCTGTATCAAAACAGTGCAAGCTAGGATTACGAAATCTTCACTGTGGGCTGCCCCAAGCTCTCTAGTTTATCGTGACAAAATTTTGTGCTACTGGGTGCAGGGGTTCCCCTCGAACGAAGGCGTCAAAGAGGGGTACCCCCCTAAAAAAGACGTCATTTTGCCATTATTGGCTTGAATAATGTGAAAACGGTTGCAGATAGATACATAGATGCTGCTTACCATAACAAGCACTGGTGACAGGCTTTTTGGATTTATCAACATAAATGACCTTGAACGACCTTGAACCCCTCAAAAAGAGGTTTTTAGTGAATTTTTCGCAATTTTTGGATGCAGCGCACATTTCAACACTGAATTGCGACGAAATGGCTGGAGAATGGAGATAGACCAAGACAACCTGAGTATGAAATTTTCAGCATTCAAAGTAGATTTTAGCAGTTCAAGTTCCGAGTCCTTAGGTTCAAGGACGCCGGTGCAGGTGGACGTCAAAGACAGCTACCCCCCTAAAAAGTGGTTATTTTACCGCAATTATCTCGTGTAGCGTGAATACGGTTGCAGATAGGCACAGACATGCGGCATATTATAACAAGCACTGGTGGCAAGCTTTTTATTGCTGTCAACGTCGATGATCTTGAATGACCTTGAACCCTCAAAATAGGGGTTTTTAGTGAATTTTTCTGCGATTTTTGGTTGCGACACACATTTTAAAAGTGAATTGCGCTGAAATGGCTGAAGATAGACCTGGACATTTTGCGCATGACATTTTTTAGGATAGAACGTACGTTTTAAACAATCTACAAGTAGTTATTTTACCACTATTGGCTCGTGTAGCTTGAAAACGGTTGCAGATCGGCAGAGACATGCTGCTTATCATAACAAGCAATATAGTGACAAGCTTTTTATTGGTGTAAACATCGATGACCTTGAACGACCTTGAATTTCTAAAATAGGGGTTTTAATGTTTTTTTGCAATTTGTGGCTGCGGCGTAGATTTCAAGAGCGAATTGCGTCAAAATGAGTTGTCCCCGTCTTGCCCTCTAGTGCCGCCCATGAAAATGCGTAAAACATGGAGCAGCTTC
>Ga0209671_1008438_pt1 | contig 10782 bp, 3 predicted proteins | sample WorMetHERISLAND2_2_FD_187401 | JGI IMG/M metagenome (GOLD analysis project Ga0209671, IMG submission 187401) | Marine gutless worms symbiont microbial communities from Max Planck institute for Marine Microbiology, Germany - Olavius geniculatus... | ecosystem: Host-associated > Annelida >...
TGTGGGACAACCCTGCAGGAGTTAAGCCACGCTGCCCTAGATAGGCAGCGGTGGGCAGCGATAGTAAGAATGGCGTCAGACACCAACGGGCATTGAGCCCACGGTTGTCGATGATGATGATGATGATAAGGGGGGGGGGCAAATCGAACACCGGCCTGACTGGGGTAAACGCAGGGCACGTCCAACGTTGAGTGTCCGTCGGCATGGCCGCGAGGTAAAACCTTTTACTTTTATAACTTTACGTAAAAGAGTAAAGCCAGCGTCACACGACCCGGGTCGTATCGTGTGTGGCTGTCTTAATTGCATGTCGTGATTTTTATGTCAAACCGTTATTATGGTAGTTCAGTTGGTTTGATGTTTTGCTGACAGTCAATCGGTATCGAGAGCGAGTCGGCCTGCAGAGCGTGAGTGAAGGAGACGTCGATGATGAAGTCGTGAATGAAGTAGATGATGACAATCAGACGGGCGTCTACGACAACATCGTCAACGTCCAGCAGCAACTAACACGACAGCGCGGTGGTCGTGCCCGACGCGATCAGTACGTCAACCACACCGACCTCGCCGCCAGTGGAACGAGCTCTCCAGCGGTCAAGAACGGCGCAGAGACGACGGCAACGTTGAACTCGATGTTGTCAGCCGACTGGACGTCGAGTGTCCGCCGGCGTGGCCGCTGCGCCGACCGACTGACGTCCAATCGCATCATCGGACCGAGTTTCGTGTCGAGTGCTCGAGTCCAACTCGCTGTCAACGGCGGCGCCTCTGAACCGAAGCAGCAGCAGCTGCCCGAGACGCAGCATCCTGAGCGGTCTCTGTCTGTCGGCGACGAGGTTGAACTCTCCTCTACGGCGACTTCAGTCCCGGAACTCAACAACGTCGACGCGACGTCAACGACAAATACTACAGATACAGAGACAGATCCACCATGGAACGGCTACGACAACGTCGCGGAGCTGAAGGAAGCTATCGGTTTGTCGACGGTAGCGAGACTGGCGGCCGGGTGCAAGACAAAGACCGGAGCAGCGGCAGCGGCGGCGGTGTCCTGTGGTGGAACATCGGTACGAGACGAGGGTCCGTGTTCAGACAAAGTTCGGTTGAGTAGCAGTAGCCGGGTGATTGGTGAGCGCGTGGTTGACGTTCACCGTCAGCGACTGAGTGCTTCCGGTCGCCAGGTCGACGACGACGTACAGATGGCGACGTCGACGAAGACGCAGGCTGTAAACGAGTCTTCAGTAGCGACGGTCTCGTCGACATTAGACACCTCCGGAGACACAGACGCAGCTGCTCCAACTTCGACCGTCGACGCAGTGCAGACGCAAAACCATCCAGGTGCAGCCCTCTATGATGCTGACAGTTCTCACGCAGCACACAGCGACTACTCGGCGACAAACGACACAACGCTGCAGCAGCAGGAGACGGTTTGCTTTGAAAAACAAGATGCAGACTCAGGCGAGACGAAACTCGTGGCCGACAAAGGCCGGAGACAACACAGAAGCAAAGATAAACCTCCGGCCGGCAGAACTGGAAACGACTCTTCGAAGAAATCCGGAAAGAAATCTAAGGAGAAAAAAGAGCCCAAATCGGCGGCAGGGGGATCGGAGCAGCAAGATCAGTTGATCGGTAAAACGGGGCAGCAGCCGTTTAGCAAGATCTCGTTCTTGAGAAGCCTTTTGACGCGGTCGCGCAGTCCTTCGCCAAAACGCGGTTCCAGTAACAGCACCGACGCAACTTCCAGCACTTTGTCTTTGAGTCGTGACGTAGCCAAGCGTCTGAGCGATCCTCTCAAGTCGTCATTCAAACAAACGCCCGACGCCCCGGTCGTCCAAGTGTCAGTCAAGCAACGTGATAAGAAGAAGAAGAAACCTTCAACGGAGGACAAGAAACGCTCTGAGCAGACTTCAGATGCCAAGGATAACTCCAACTGTAATGGAGTTTTAATAACGAATTCTTCCGCAGAACGTAAAACGCTTATACCCTTGCCAGCAGAGGAGGTAAAGTCTTCCACGATGGTTTCTCCAGATGACGGTAGAGTAACTTCTCCGTTGTCGAAGGCTGAAAATCAGCCAGCAGCAACGAACAATACTAGCTGCACGGAGCAACACACAGAGATAGCGAATATGTCGCCTGGCAGTTCTGTCGCGTGTCAGACTACAGAAACAGCCTCTGTCGTTGTGACAACTGCATCTCAACTGCCAACGTCAGGGACAGCAGGATTCGTCAGTTCCACTGCGGGTGTTGTCGAACAGTCACCAAAGCGTCGTAGATCGGCAACGGTCATCACTCTGCGCAGTGCGTCAGGTGGCAGCAGCAATGAGGCAACGACCAGTCACACTGGCAGTACAATGTCATCGCACGAAATCAGCAACCCGTGGCTCGTCAACCTCAGCGAGTTCCGTGCCATAAGGCCGAACCTCGAGCGCTTCGAGGGCGAGAAAGTGTTCAGGAAGGGTACTGCGACGACGCGCCTGGTTCTGCCCGGCTTTGCCTCGAGGTCTCAGCAGGATTTCTTATCATCCTGCCATGGTGAGCCGACTCGCTCAGAGACGTTACAGCGGTTGACGTCGACATCCAGGAAGTTTCCGACGGAACCGCAGCTCGAACGGCACAGTGCCGTCACGTCGACGCCGATCTACGACGTCGTCTACGTGGAGAATCCGGCGTTGATCTGCAAGTCTACCACCGAGCTGCTGGGAGACAGACATCAGTCAAGTATAGTTCAGCGAGCCGAAGACATGGGGAAGTCCTATAGTCTGCAGGACATCAAACAACGAAATGGCGTGCCGCAGACGTCGACGGTTTTCGGTGATGTGGCTACCGCTGGAAGGTTGAGAACGTTGACGATGACGGAACACGCTATCGACGACGATGAGTCAAGGATCGGTAGCCGCGGTCAAGATGACATCGGTGTCGTCACGCCAACAACGCCGTCAAAGCTGGTGAAGACTGTCACCTTCAAAGACGACGTCGATGAGAACTGTCCACCTGTGGACCATTGTCTGAAATCTGCGCAGAGTCTCAACTGCAAGACGAACTCGTCGATAAACGGGAAAGCCAGCAAAGACTTTTTTGGAGCTGTTCCCGCGGGCGCGGCGCTGCATTTAGCCGCCGGTAGCACAGGCGCACCTGCTGCAGGTATTCACTCGTAGTTACATTCAGTTATCCGTCTGAGTTGACAGTTGACAAATCGCAACTATCAATTATACACTATTACGTGTATATACGTGAACGAGCTAAAAACGATGATAAATATAATCAGCGTCTTTCCGCTAGCAGCGATAGTCGTAACGTCGCAGTATTGCCGGCTTGGTGAAATAGGAGAAATTATGAGTATTGTGGTACATAACTGACACATGCAATCTAAACAGACTAAACAGACTATGGCAGACTACTACCCAAAACGTTGCGTTAACGATAAAAAAAGTGTTGTTCAGGTGTGCTGTATTTTTGCAGGTGTCGAGAGGTGTGCGAAGATGTCGAAAAGCTCGTCGCTACCTGTGTGTCGTCAGCCGTCACCGACAGTTCATTCCAACTCAGTCGACTTGCGCGATAACGTCTCAGCCTCGCTCAGAGACACGATTACCAGCTGCGACCTAGCAGAGCTGCCCAAGTACCTGGCCGACATGTATAGACAACAGAAACTGGAACGTCAGCGCGAACAGGAGTTGGCAGCGAGGGACCGCGAGAGGCTGGAAAACATCGAGAAAATGTGGAAAGAGCTTGAAAATCACTTGACGACTACTACTGCCAGTAGTAATAGTGCTACTTCCGTTACTAGCAGTACCAAAGCTGAGCCCAGTGAACGCCGTGTTCCCGAGAGCGGTCATCGGACAGCGCAGAGGAAACATAAACAACAGGTGCTTACATGGCTGCTGTGCTACTTTCGCCCAAGGAACGAGGCTAACTCAGAGTCTCCCTGTTGTTGACTGGCGGCGCCCTAGCGCTATGGCAGTCCTTAAAATTAACCACTAAGCAGGTCTCTAGTTGCATGTATGTCCGTCTGTCTGTCTGTGTGTGTGTCCACGGACACCGCAATGCATTGGATGGATTGGAAAAACTGGTACAGCAGCAGGCAGCAGCAGCAGCACTGGCTCGGCGTCGGAACTGCAGCACACAGTCAATAACCACGTGTGACATGCTACTGCTGCGCTGTCACGATTGTCGGTCCTGGTGTTTGTCGCAACTTCTCATCGCCACTTAGACTAGTCAATAGCTCGTCCAATGAGATCGCTGCAACCGCTTGCAGCGAGCGACCGATTTTTAGGCAGAGAGAAGTGTTATTAATTGGTTAAGTACTAATTAATAAGAAATTAATGACCAAACCTCAATGTTGCAGAAAGACTTAGGGTTTTATTGATCGGAAAAGAATTAAGCGGTTTGACAATTTAAGAGAGAAATTAATTAAGAAAGATGACCACATCGCTGTACGCACACGTCGACTGAATAGAGCTCACGGCTTGTGCGGTAGCAACAAGCTGTTGCATAAGCGATGTGCCAAGTCAATGGGAAAGCCAAAATTTCGACCCCTATGCAGCTTTTACATTTTCAACCGATTTTAATGAAACTCAAAACCAAGAAAGATATCCGGGATACAACCCAACGTGCAAAATTTGGCTGATGTAGGATGACGGGAAGGGGGCCTGCGTGGGGGGCATTTTCCGTTACTTTTTGTGTTCTTTTTTCCTTTTTTTGTATTCTTGCTCATGCCTACAGGTCACACCAGAAGACCGATCACGACCGTTTATGGTTCAAAACGCGTGTTTCCGCGTAAGGTAGGGACTTTTGGGGTTTCGATGATAAAAAATAATGTTTGGGGTCAAAACTCCCTAGAAACATGATTTTGGGGGCCTGAATAGGTATTTTAAGCCAAATTTGCAAAATTTTCGAATCGCGATATAAGAGCCTACAAAGCATGCGCACACCGTCCGTCGCCCAAGTCCCACTTGCTTCGATTTATTGTACAACGTATGCAGTACAACAAAGTTTACGAAAATGAAGTAGTGGAGTTTGAATCTTACTTTTTAATTAATTTCAGTCGTGTTTGACAGGCATACTAACTTGACGTTCAGCCTATTGGCGACGAAGTTTATCAGCCTCTGTCGATATCTGTGTTTCAAGTTATACTTACTCACTGTCGGTTTCGACGTGCTACAGCTGCATGTATGCTGTATAGCGCGTCTATAGGGCAGTTGTCGTCTGTCGTCCGTCCGTCGTCTGTCTGTCTCGGATGTATTGTGGCTAAACGGTAAGTCGTAAGGGGTCGGCGATGTTACTATCGAATAGGGCGCTGGCGACTTCTTATAGGCTGTCAATAGTAACCATGTCTCAATCTGCAGCGGTTTGGTCGCAATTTTTTTACGTTGAGCGTGGCGTCGCCAGTTCCTAAGCTATTAGCTTGTCTTTCTGTCTGTATCATGCTAGAGTAGGCCTACTCACACAATACGTATAGTTATAGGCGGATTGTAATGCCATTTTGTGGAAAGTGCGCCGTGGCTCAAGTATCAGATAATTAGATTTTTTTGGAAATGATCCGGATCCAAGAACTTGTAAAGGATGTGCACAGCAAATTGTATTATGCTAGTTTCATTCACCAGGTACCAGCATTAGTCTCGGCTGAGCAGAAGCTGCTTACTGCGCCAGCATAGGTTGCTTTGCAGAATTGCAGATGTCCCAGTGTATTAGCTGCAGGAGTTAAGCCACGCTGCCCTAGATAGGCAGCGGTGGGCAGCGATAGTAACAATGGCGTCAGACACCAACGGGTGTTGAGCCCACGGTTGTCGATGATGATGACGATGATGTATTAGCTGTGACATACGTGTCTGTCTGTCTGTCTGTCATACGCTGCTACCCGCCACGAAAACTTGAGGGAAGATAGACAGACCAGTGACTGCGATTGAATGACTGTGATTGAATCGCATTGCAATAACTGTATGCACAAAATACGTGTTATTTGTAGGAGGACTTGTATCTGTTGTGTGTGGTTGTTAAACCATGCAGGTGGAAGATAAGACATTCGACGAACTACTGGAAGAATTCGACAAGACGGCACGAGCGGCTGAACGGTGCAGGGACTACTCCACGGCGAATGGTCTAAAGGTAATGAACTAACGTCAAATATTGCATCTATTCACTGATCGTTTCTGTATCTTCCAGCTGCACCGAAAGTATTTTTTCGTGTCGTGTGCTGTCTCTCGGAAAGCAGGACTTTACATAATAGGACAATTAGTCGGCGTAGTCATCACATCGGTTACGAGAATATTTTGCTAACACATAACATAATGTAAAGTAAGCATAAACGCGCAAATGTACCGTTTGGTTTAGTTTTTATTGAAACACATTTTCCCGCAGTTGGTAATAGTTTTTTCAACTGAACTTAGGAGATAAACGGACGAAATCAAGGTTAATCGGATTTTTGTTTTTTTTTACTTGTGTGAACGTACGTCCGACTGAAGAGCTAATCTAGTGGCGTATGGGCAACCTGCCATGTTCTCTCGGAGCTGAAAATTTTCCACAATTATGCTTGCTGAAATATTAACATTTACGTACAATTTCAGTAAAAGGATTTAGCTTTAGGGAGGACATTGTCTTCCAGACCCCTTGCCATTTTTAGAGTTCTACACTGTGTCCCAAAAAACATCCCCGACATTTCGATTATCACTTGAAAACCAGTTACTAGATTTTGATAATTTTTGGTATGAATATTCCTGACACAACTTGCCATGAAGTGACCATGCAGTTTTCCACCTCACCCATTGTCTGCATCTGCACTACCTAGGGAAAGCAGATCAAGCAAAATATACACTGTGAGGCATAAAAACACACCAATTTTTTTTACCATAACTTGAAGAAGGGTTATCCAATTTTAATAATTTTTGGTACAGGTATTTATGACACAACTGGCCATTAAGCGGCCGTTCAGTTTTTTACCTTACCCAACATCTGTTTCTGCACTACCTGGGGAAAACAAAACAAGCAAAATATTACTTTTTTATTCAATGCAATATCATTATTTAATTAAAATAATGCACATTTGGCACATTTTTTTCAAATTTCTAGCACTTTAGGAGTTTATCAAATTGTTTAGTTGTTCAACTGCTGACAGTAAGTATTCGAAATATCGGCCATCTGTGCAAACACAGGGAGGGAGATGCATTCTCCATTCGTTGGTAATGTTCTGTTTCAGACTTAAACCAGTCGCTTTTTGAGTTCGTTGATATTTTTAAACAGCATCCCATAAACTTGCTGCTGCATAACACTGCAAATACTGTCGAATGGACTGTGATCAAGGCTGTTACGTATCTGTAATGATTAAATTTACTGATGTTTTTCTTTCTATTTTTATCTCGTGTTACACTTGTTCTGTTTCCCCAGGTAATGTAGCAACAGACGTTAGATGAGCTGGGAATTTGAATGGCCATTTAATGGCCAGTTAGGTCAGAAATTTTTATACCAAAAACTGTTTTTTGAAATCTTGTTACCCTTTTCCAAGTTCTTATCAGTAATATTACTTATGGTTTTTAGTATTTTTTTGTTTATTTTAATGCTGATTTCGTGTGTTTTAATTTCCTAAGGTAGTGCAGAAGCACATGTTGGGTGAAGTGGAAACTTGAATAACCGTTTGATGGCAAGTTGTGTCTAGAATAGTTGTACCAAAAATTAGTAAAACCAGATAATCAGCCTTTATGTTATAATCGATAAATTTTTGGTGTGTTTTTATGCCTCACAGTGTACCATGAAATAAACAGACAACCTGAAAAAAATTTCTGACATCATCGATTGTAACTCGAAGAAAGATTAGCGAATTTCAGTAATTTTTGGCAAAAATATTTTTGACACAACTGGCTATTAAATCATTGTTTAAGCTCTCACCGCACCCAACGTCTGTTTTTGCTGTACCTGGGGAAAGCAGACCAAGCATAATATGTGTTGAAATGAATGAAAACACGTCAATAAATTTTATCTATCCAGATCGGTGGGCCCCAACAGCCAGTCTGTTACAAGGATTGACTGTAATGCAGCAGTGTCTCTCCCAGATGACGTTTAGGAATGTTTATGAATTCAAGAAGCGACTGGTACAGCCTGGATTGGTCTGGAGCAGAACATTATCGATACTGTTGTCAATGAATAGAGAAAGCGTCTTCATGCCTGTGTTCGCATAATGGGCTGAAATTTCGAGCAATTTTACTGTAAAGAGTTGAAAAATGGACAACTGAATAAAATATCAGCCAAAGTGTCAGAAATATGAACAAAATGTGTTTTATGTGTTATGTTGATTAAGTAATCATACCGCATTGGATAAAAAAGTAATATTTTGTTGGTTCTGTTTTCCCCAGGTAGTCTAGAAACAGACATAGGGTGAGGTGGGAAAATGAAAAAAAACATTTGATGGCTAGTTGTCTCAGAAATATTTATACCAAAAATTATTAAAATCCGATAATCCTAAGTTACAATTGAAAGTGTTTGGGATGTTTTTTGGGGGACACAGTGTAAATACTCCACTGAGTTGAACCATAAAACCGTAGACTCATTTAAGTTGTGTTGTATTAACTTATATACGGTGTACTGTGCACGTTTTGCAAACGTTTGATGGACAGATGTCGAGCAGTCGTGATGACGTCACGTGGCCTGCATCTCGGTGTGGCGGTGACGGTAGCACTGAACGTGGTGGTCAGAGTCAGGACTCAACTGGCAGGCTGCCGGATCTCAGCGTTCGACCTCGAGCGTCCAGCTGCAGCCAGTCTCCGACACATCCTGCCAAGCCGGCCGCTGCTCTTGCTGCAGACCGAGCGTTCAATGCTGTTCACAGGCGAGAAGGTAGAAAAGTTCTTACACCCTCTACAGGGTGGGCCAAAAAAGTAAGCTATTGTACTTTTCCATATCTTTGCTAAATATTAACCAATTTTCACATTTTTTATCAGTAGATGCTGGAAGAAATTTGCTACTGAATGGCATGCACACCACACCTTTTGATATCACTACATTACCCTGTAAAATATAAATATGCAAAAACGTAATCTACAGATGGTAAAAAGGGCAAGTGGTAAATTTTTACAGTATTTAAGTAAAATTTAAATATAAGTTATAATAAGTGTCAAAAGGTTTAGGAGTAGCTATGGAGTAAGTTTTCATGTTTCAAAAAATAGTGCACAGCTTGTAGAGACACACAGTTGAAATACATCGCTCTGTACGCTCATGCCGTTAACTGAAGATTGCAGCCACCAACCAGCATTGGTGTACATTGAAAATTAGTGCACTGTAAGATCTTTCAAGTTATTTTTTTTTTAAATGTTTAATATGTCCTCCAATGTTTTTGACACTTACTATAACTCATATTTTAACATTTAAGTTATATACTTCAAAAATTTTCTATTAGACTTTCTGTCCATCTGTAGATATTGTATGTTTTTGGATATTTATACTTTACAAGGTAGTGTAGCGACATAATAAGTGTGATTTGCTTGCCCCTGAGTAGCAAATTTTTTACACAGTCCACTGGTGCAAAAATGTGAAAATTGATCAATATTTAGCGAAGATATGGACAAAGTGCAATAGCTTACTTTTTTGGCCCACCCTGTATATGAGTAAGTAAATAAAAGTAAGTAATCTTATATTTCTCAACAGTCCAACGCTAGCACATAATATGATGTAGTGTAAGTAAGTAAATGCGTTTATAATCAACGCAAATTAAACGCCGATCGACCGTGTGGCCGTCATTGTTTTCGGTTGATGGTATAAACAAAGAAGTCACAATGCACCACAGCCTCGAACGAACAAGAACGTCTTCAGTAGTCGCTTGAGATATTCGAAACTGATGTTTCCTTCTCGAAGTTCTACCGGCAGATTGTTTCACAGCCGCGGTCCAGCTGCCGCGAAACTTCTGTCATCGATCTGCGAGTGATCACACCAAACACATATTACTCAGCCAAATTAGCGGCAACTTTGTAGCCTAACTTTGCTTCTTTGTTTATTTTCCGAACCATTTACACATCAAAATAACTAACGTAAAACACGCGGTGACCTAAACCGCACAAAATATGTGACTTTTATGCGGAAATGGTAAGTCGTTTTGCATCAGTTGCGCGTCGTGCTGTAAGTCGTTATCGTAAGCCTATACACTGTAGTCTGCGGTTTCTCGCATCGTTCATATCTGTCATTTTGTCACGTTCAGCGCAATCGGACGACGTAAGCTTTCTGTTAACCCGATCAGTCATCATCAAGCGCATGCCCCGAGCTGGAGCGTAGCGGTTACCACGAGGTGCTTCCAGTGTTCTCGATCCTGGGCGCATTTCCAAGCCGAGTTGAGACCAAGATTATGAGGCTGGAGATCTGCTTCCAGGGTACGTAGCCACGTGTGGCGATGGCGTCCGGGAGGGCGCTTCCACTCTATGGCAGACCTCGGATTGACGTTTTGAACCCGATCAATGCATGTGGATTAATGTCGTTACGACTGAGAAGCAATCATGCAATCGGTCTCTAGTCTATATGCAGTGCACACAGGCGATCGGGCGGGAGTCGGGTGAAGAAAAGGTAAAAGGTAAAGTCCACGTACTTGCTATAGCGCTTCTTACATGCTTCTTCAAGACCAGAAGCGCTTTACAATCTTGGAAGTGGTAGCTGATTGGCATGAGCTAATGATACCGCAGCGCACTATGCGGCCATCCGTTGCCCGCGCGAACGAACAATTGGACCCGCGGTTTGCAGCAAGCAGACATACCACCGCCCCAATCAGCCACACTAGGCCTTCACCCCGTAGCCCGTAAGCTACTACTCATTTCCCGTCCCACGAAG
>Ga0209671_1008444_pt1 | contig 10777 bp, 5 predicted proteins | sample WorMetHERISLAND2_2_FD_187401 | JGI IMG/M metagenome (GOLD analysis project Ga0209671, IMG submission 187401) | Marine gutless worms symbiont microbial communities from Max Planck institute for Marine Microbiology, Germany - Olavius geniculatus... | ecosystem: Host-associated > Annelida >...
ATTCAGCGTACTTTGAGACCCCGTAGGGGGCCTATAAGACGTTATGGGATCACCGGGAATTTTCGGGAATTTTGTGTAGTAGCGGGGGGAAGAATTTTTAGCTTTCCGAACGGGAATTCCCGGTGGCCCTGCTGATCACTGTGATGTTTTACTAACAATTGCTCATGCCAACAGCAAGTATCATCCTACGCGTATTACAAAGTGCAGGCGGTGCTATGACCAAAACCGTAAAACTTTGTTTGCCAATAAGTTGCGATGCGTTAATTGGTTGTTGTTATATCAGGTACAGTCCTGTAGTGATTATGGTTGACATGTTTTATACTGCCTACTTCCAAATGCCTGAATGAAATAATGTAAATTTACTTACTTACATGATTACGTCATAATGTAAACAGCTGACAATTGTAAACAAACAGTAATGTTTTTAAAAGAAAGTTTAGTCGAAAAAACGAATATTGACAGTTAACATGTGGATTTTCGGTTATGGATCGTTAATATGGAAAGTCGATTTTCCGTACGAATACAGAATGGTCGGTTACATAAAAGGTTTTAGTAGACGATTTTGGCAATCAAGCGAAGACCACAGAGGCATACCAGGAAAGGTAATATGCAATTAAAATATCAGCATAGAAAAATGCACTGTCACTGTTCATTCATATCTTCATTGATTTTTGTTTATTTTTTATTTATTCGTTTTTATTTGATTTTGTTTTTCATATTTTCTTTCATTCTGTTTGTAACTTATTCTTTTTCACGTTGAATAGTTTTTATATTACAAGTTGGTTTGAACTTAGAACAAAGCTAATACGTTCTGTTGTTCAACTGTTGTAGCCTGGAAGGGTTGTGACATTGGTCGAGTCAGAAAATCCAGAGGTTTGTTTGCAAAATTGTTCATCGTAATTCACATCATGCAGCATAAACATTATTATAGTCTATCAGAAATATGCACACTGCCAGAAATATGCTAGTAATTCGTTTCAGGAAAATTTAACGTTGGACCATATTGGGTGTCAGAGGCGTTTCTGAGTGCATTTTGAACAAGTTTTCCTGTTAAATGTGTACCGTATAAATTTCATCAATTGAGTATCGGACAATTTAATACCATTTGTGTACAGTATTCGGAGGAATATATTGATGTTTCGGTTTTTGCTCTACAGGAGGAAGTCTGGGGTGTGGCATACAGGATTCCAGTCAAGCAGGAAGTGCACGTTCGACGGCATCTTGATTTCCGTGAGGTCGGAGGTTACCAAACAGTTTACATCACGTTCCATCCAGCCGATAGCAACATGCCTCCATTTGAACTTGATATCTACGTTGGCACACCTTCAAATCCGTTCTTTGTTGGTCCTGCCCCTTTGACTGACATTGCCCACCAGATCTGTAGTTCTGTCGGACCAAGTGGTCGGAATGACGAATATCTTTTCCGGCTTGCCGATGCCATGCGGATTATTGCCCCGCATGTTTTTGACCATCATTTGTTCAAACTGGAACGCGAGGTTCGAAAACTTCAGTCCGCAAGTGACTCGAACTATGTCCATGCTTTGTGATGTTTGGCACGTTATGATGAACATAATTATGTAGAACATAGGTGTAATTTGAATAGTAATTGAATGTGAATAATGGAGGATTTTGGGGTCACCGATAAAGGGTGTCTGCAAAATGTAGGCCAAAATTGACACCCCTCCCCCTTGTCTGCTTTTGTCCACAGTGGCCCAGTCCCTCCTCCCGCCTGCAGACGTCCGCACCTGGACTTGAGGATATTGAACATGACCGCTTAACCTGTGTGGTTATTTAAAGGTCTCTGGACACCAAAATTAATATATACATTTTATCCATTTTCCTGAAAGCGCAGAATTTTCCGATAACTCCCGGCATTTTGTCAACAGGGAAAAATTTACCTTTGACGTGCCGTCATGATGGCCCCCGGTGACGTCATGAGTTTAGCCTATAGATATCATGAATATTAACGGCCTAGCCTAGAATGATGATGTCGTCAGCTAGGCCATTAATATTCATGATCTATATGGGCTAGGGTCATGACGTCACCAGGGGCACTGATAGATTAGAATGTTTTGCATAATGTAACGTAATGCCACATTTCGTTTGATATCACACATTAATTTCATATACACTGTGTCTCAAAAAAACTGGGACCCCCTATACACATGGCAACAACTACGTGATTTTTTTTTAGTGGCATATCCTTTTTGCCACATTAACTATGACTTATTCCCCATGAACTGTGTAATTTTCAACAAAATTCCTCATACTGTTTGAGATACAAATGTTTAAAAAATGACACTGTTGTACTAACGTTTTCAATATGGACGTCACTCGCAGCACCGGTTTGACTCACAGTTAGCGGACAGTTTGTTCTCAAAGTGGCCACCGTTTTCACGAACACACGCCCTCAATCGAACACGCCATTGCTTGATGGCATTGTCAATGATACCCTGTGGAAAATGGTGCCACTCTTCGATCAGAGTTTTTTTGAACTGTTCCACGTTGTGAATCCTGCTCTGACAGCGCACCAGTAAGTAGAGAGTTTTTCATTTAGGTAATTTCGAGTTTGTAGGTGCTTGTGTTTAAAAGGGCATATCTCTGTAACTGTACAGCGGTTTTTCTTAAAAATTTCAGCTTTTACGTAGAATTGGCTTTAAAAAATTTTGGTAAAAATTCGCTTAATTTTGTGAGGCTGAATCCGACTTACGATCACTTTTAATGGGGTCCTAGTTTTTTTGAGACACAGTGTATTTATGAAGCTCAAATCGACATATTATATATGTGAGGTTAAATGTTTAATTTAAATGTACATAAATTGCGCGAATGAGTTTTGACTGCGGCCAGACCTGTAATACAGGTCAAATGCAATAATGTTGACCAAAAAATAGCATGGAGGATGCAAAAAATGAACATTTGTTGATATTAAACATGTCGTCATGAACTCTAGACTATATATAGCATCACAGAAAGTCCATGGAGTCAAAATAATCAGCATCAGCAAATGTCGACTGCAGCCAGTCGAACAAGTTGCGAACAATGGGCCTACATGCGATGTACAGATGTTTGCTTTCGCTAAAAACCCCCTCCCCTTGTCCGCTTTTGTCCGTGTTCAGCTCGACCCCCTCTTCCCCCTCAGTGCAGTGCAGATGTCCTTTATGGATGACCCCTTTTTATCTTCACTGACACTAACTTATATAATGTTACTATTGGCTGTTTCTACTATAGCCAAGGCTGATTACATTTTCTCGATGTCAGAAAAACCCGTTAGACAACACATTAGTGAGGTCACTGTGCAGAAACGTATCGACTTAAGCCACTGAAGAAGCACATCATGAAGATTAAACTGACTTTCTTTCTTAGCAGTAGGTTGTAGATGTTAGTCAACAGCATCGAAAACAGCAGTCAGTAACAATAGTCCACAGTCGGTTGACAGAAAACTAAAAAGGTCACTGTAGAGTCATTGTGGTCCTCATGTAGCTCAAGACAGAAAAGTTGGTAAGACTAATCCACATGTCTATAATTCCGTGGTTGACCAGTTGGGTTGAATCAACTCCACTCTTCTTCAGTAGTGGATGACTGCAGGTCACTAGAACCAGAGATTTGTTGAAAAAAGGAGCAATAAAAAGACATGCATGTCATTCACAAGCCACGAGTCGGATCTAACTTGAGACTTCTGGGTTGGGTTGGTATTTACTGTATGTTCCACAGACGAACTTATACAAAGAGGGGTTCGACTCTACTTGTACGTGCAGGGCTGCACCCCATTAATGCAGCTAGCAGATCTGGGGCCATGTAACCTCCTTCAGTGGGGTCCATGGGACAGCCCCATCTCAAACTCATTTTTGAACTTTGTGACTTCAAAAATTGCATCCGGTGGTCACTTTTGTGGTCATGTTTATTGTGATTTCTATGCAACATTTCCTGTTTCAGACTAATTGGCGAGGGAAAGGGACAGGGGCTGTTTGACCTGACCCATCGAAACCCTCTTGACTATGGCTATAGGCCTGTACCTGTATGCATTGCTGTGTCAATGAGCTTTTCAGTCCTCAATTTTATGAAACATGCAGCTAAATACCGGTATAACCGCTCATCAGAGCAAGGCACTCCACTTTGCAACCAGGGCTGGAAAATTAGGAAAACACTAGGGTGTTTTTAAGGTTTTAAAGAAAAAAAACATGAAAACCTCAAGTCCAAGTTTCAGGTTTATTTTACTCACTGCGCAATTTATAACACACGTCAAAATTAATTTTATACAGGGTGTCTACAAATCCAGCCTAACAAATTTCCAGGACACATTTAACAAACTTCCAGTAGTCTTTTTACATTAATCGAGCCTCTTCAGCATTACAATTATACGTACAATGAAATGACAAGCCGCAAAATATTAATGCATATTCGAGTATCAATTTTGAAATGTCTGCAACTGAGCATGTGATGATGAGCTCCGGCCAACGCTCCATGTGCGATCCTTCCTGCCTTATTAAATGATAGTTAAACAGCACTGCACGGCAAGTTATAAAAGTTTTCCAGGAGCACCAATAAAATTCCATGTTATTTCCAGTATTTCTAGGAATTGTAGACACCCTGTTATATTTTAAGCGCAATTTTCGAGTTCCGACCTAACATCATTTAATGACATTTATTCAATCAACAATAATGACATGACATGGAAAATGATCTGCAGGATTTTCTTCCTGGGTCCAGTATTTTTGGTACACTAAAGATTAAAACAGAAAAACCTTATGAAGCGTAAAGAAAAATTTTTAAAACTCCCAAATAACCTAGGATATTCCAGCCCTGTTCAGTCATACTGAAAAAAAGATATTAAAAAAACACCATAGTTGGCTAAACATTTTTGCAGCTACAAATGGACATTGTGATATATTACTGGAAGTAACCTGAGTACGGTTAGTAATTGCTTTAAATACAGCATTAACATACAATGAAATCAAACAAAAGCTTTCCACTGACTGAGTACACTGCAAAATTTGAACCATTCACCTGATGACATACATCAGATGTATACGTTACTACCAACGTACTCTGCACGGCCACATATTTAATCTTATACTCAGTGAGTACCAAATTATTCAGTGAATCAAGACATTCAGATGATTAACAGAAATTAACTTGTTAACCCTGAAAGTGCTTCTCTCAGTATAGATTGTCGACAAAAGTTGCTCTTCCAAGACAGGTACAGAAATGCTGAATGTAATTTATATAATTACTAAGAGGAAAGGCCAATTTGGACAACTACCTTCTTTATAAACGTGTGAAAGCAGTTTATCCATTGCTGCATCACAACCAATAGCCAGGGGTGATGTCTGCAAGATCAAACAGCATGTAGAATGACATTGCAAAGTTGACTGTCAGTGATTTTCACATAGCATTAGCTCATATATGGTTGGATATAGACCAAACGAAACAGCAATAATCCGTGATTGAATAAACAGTGATGACGTGCTTGTGTGTAGCACGCTGGCATTGACACCACAGTTCGGATGTTGATTCCACTTCCAGTGATGTAGTCAAGTCCTTTTAGTCCAAGTGATGAAGGTTCTAGTCCGAGTCATGAGGGCTCGAGTCTGATTTGCAAAATTGTAAGGACTCAACCACTGCCGGACTCGTACAGTGAATAGCATATATCCGGACCTCTACCAAATTGGGCAGCAATAGGAAACGGTGATGATGTGACCATGATGTGATCCATAACCTCTTACTCCAAATCCAAGTCATAAAAGACAAGGATTCTAGTCTACTGCCAGGCTCAATATTTGACACCACTGTCAAGCTATGTTTCAAAGCTGTTTCTGCTGCTCAACACGGCGTAAACTGACACATCTTCTACCCTCTGTTCGGAAAAAAAGTAACCCCCTAGATAACGTAAAACAGAAATGTCAAACCTGAACAAATTGAAATAAAATTTTGTACACTTGGACTTGAACCCAACTAAACATGCGAAGTGTTCACCAAACTTTAGCAAGAAATTTATTCAGTAGCACATTTTTCGACTTTCAAATACTGACGGCAACTGTCTGCATTTCCAGTATGTTTGTTAAAGTCGGATGTTGTTTGTTGGAGTTACGAAAATATATAGAGGGGGTTACCTTTAACCAGAGACATTGTACATATGCTATACGTGTAGCTGCAATGTTAGAGATGTTTGAGCATTCAGGAAACATTCAGTTCACGGAGTGTGCAAGTATTATGTAAATGGACAACATGCTAACAGTTCTGCCTGCTAAAAAATAAAAGTGCCAATAACACATTGAAAAACTTACTAGCTGCAAACTTAATAGTTTTCAAAGCATATATTATAACACTGCTGATTTCTGGCAAAACCACACCACAAGTTACATGTATAGCCTATATTATTATACAATAATGGCCAAAACTATGACACAATTCACAACTACAGCAGATGGACACTTCCCTTCAGGATAGCACAGTACATACACCCATTACGGATATTGGATATATATATCAGCAATTTAAAGTTGCCCAACCATAACGAAACATAGATAAAGAATACACAGGTTTTAATACAGACTAAGTGCAGTGATAACTGCTACACAGAATATGCCAGTGAGTCGCTGGGTAAAACCCAAATTCCATTATGAAGACTTTGTGATATGGTATGCATCACAGACTTTTCCGTGTCTTATCACAGACTAAATTCCACTAGAGTGACACAAACAGATTTGTCGCGGACTTTCTCGCAACCATCTTAACATGTTGAGATGGTCTATAAGCATGAAACTTCCCTGTGACACCCCTGTTTTACAGTTTTCCGCAGTTTTCATTTCCAGAAGTTTTCATCAGCAACTTTCATGGTCAGCGTAATGGAATTTGGGTTTCAGTGACAGCCTACATCGTGGACATAGATGCGCAGTACTTGTCATAAATAGCAGAAGCAGGTCAGCGATGTCTGATGATGACACATTAATGGAGGTGGTAGTATTCTTGTGCCATGTCCAATTGTCCGAGATTGTAATTTCACATCGTCACAAAATGTGCTACTGGAGAGGTCAGAATGTGCCATTACAGTAGAAGATTAGTTCAGCTTTGTGATATTATCACCAGCCAGAACAGCATCATAAGATGAAAGTAACTTATCTGATAATGCACGAAGAAGCATTGCTCTCGGAACATATAACTAAACTCAACTGTTGTCACTGAATGTTATTACAGAAGTTAGCTACAGTATAACTTGAGTTGATCAGTACGTGCCATATGTTTCATCACAGCAAATCACTGTGTCACCATCAATAATTCATTATATCGGCATACGAGAAGTCAAAAGTAAATTTCCCAATAACATAAGCAGAAGTGTTGCTCTCAGGATGAATAAATTAATGTGTTCGTTGTCATCGAATGTTACTACAGCTGCAGTAAAACTAGGATACATGTATGTTCCATTACAGCAGACCAGCAGTTTCAGCACTATAGCAGCAACAATGATGTTCCGAGAAGCCGAAAGTAAATTTTCTTCTACATTGTGCAGCCAGTCCTCAGCTTAAAACATATAACCTCATATTTTGTATGCAGTGAATGTGAAATAAAGTCTACAGCAGCCCACCTGCTGCAGCAAACATGTTCAGTAGTAGTTCCATTTGTATGTAAATTCCAGCATAGAAAATCATTGGTTACAACATACATACAGTAGTAACAGTGATGTGCTCCAGAAAAGCCAAAAGCAAATGCTCAAAATGGTGTACAGCCAGCGGGCAGTTGACAGTTTAGAACAGATAATGTTGTACGTCGGTGTACAATAAGAGGTCAACAGAAGTCAGATCAGCTGCGGAAAACATGTTCCATCACAGCAGATCGATTTCAACATCATCATCATCAACAACATCCTCATCATCATCATTAGCAGCAGCAGCAACATCGGGGACATCCAAAGCGATGTTTTCACCACTCTCATTGTTCTGTTCGGTCTCCTCGTCTGAGCTAATATTCTCCGCAATGTGTTCTGACTGTATGGTCTCCTCAGCCAAACTGAAATTCTCCGCAATACACTCCAACACTTCCAAGTCAGCATTGGCAGCAGCAAAAGGGTCAATGACGTGCTCAGAAGTTGACGATGGTAAAGCTTCCACAGCAAGCTCTTGTCCAATAATGTCAGAGGACACTAGTTCACTGTTGGTAACTGCCAGATCCTGCTGGTCATCAAAAGAAATCTCAAATTCACCACTCAGATTCTCAGTCCCTTCGGCTTCAGTTTCCATGCTCATTTCACCGTACTCTATCTCTTTGTCGCATTCTGCTGCTGCGGTAAAACTTTCCACATTGTCGCCACATACTTTCGCCATTTCCGAACTTTCCAGCGACAGCGTGCTGTCGTTTGACACCGACTCCAAAGCTTCAGGCACCGGCAGCATCGAGCTAATGCCTGGATCTGTTTTCTCACCACTTATGTCGGGGTCTGCCGGGTCGCTGGCTTCTTCAGTCAGTGAACTGGGATAAATGTCTGGTGCCTCATCGTCGGGACTCTGCTTAGCTGCAGCCAAGGACTGCAGCCATTCCATCACAGCATCTGACATTCCACCTTCTCCCTCATCTACCACTATCTCGGTCAATTCATCAGATGCTAACTCAGCAGCATCACCAGAAGACATCTCTTTATCCATCGCTTCCACTGGCATATCGCTAAGTGTAACATCAGCAGCTAGGCTGTCAAGGTCATCCTTGTTCTCGTCCGAACTAACATTCACAATCATGCTGTCCAGCTGAGAATTCCTTCCATCATCTTCCTCATCACCACTGCCATTCTCCTCCTCATCGGAACTAATATTCTCAGCCATGGTTTCCAGCACTTCGGCAATGGATAAGCCGGCAACATCCTTCTTGTCCTTATTCCCCTCAATCGTCATACCTTCTGGCTGGACAGTTCCTTCACTATGCTCCAAATGTACAGAGTCATACTCCTGTTTAAGCAAAATATCTGGCCCATGTTCATCATCTTTCTCATGTACTATACATTCATTGGCACCTTGCAAATCATCATCCGGATGCTTCTCTTCAGCTGCATACGAGCTCGAAAGGTCGCCCAGTTCATCATCGTCAGAACTAACATTGACAACTGTGCTTCCGTCCTTGCGGATCTCTACAGAAGTGCACTGCATGGTCTCCTCGTCATCGTCCTCCGAACTGATGTTTTCTGCAATACTCTCCAGCGCCTTGGTAACCGTTAAGTCATGAACATCTTCCTCTTCATCCGAAGAAATATTCACGATGCCTTCTTCCTTACTCTCCTCATCACACTTGGACTTCTCCTGTTTAAACTCGGCATCTGGAACATCATCAGCAACGAGTTTGATTTCTTTCCTATCATCATCATCATCACCAGCAGCAGCAGCTTGTTTGTTATCTTCTTCCGCTGACGTCTTGCTAGCTTCAGCACCTGACATACGTTCCACCGACGTATCGCTACTAACGACAGCCACGCTGCGAGGACCACCCTCTTCATCTGAGCCGATGTTCACAACCATGCTTTCATTTTCTTCTACTGTGTCATCCACATTCTGCGTGGAAGCATGCTGCACACCATCCAGCTCCTCATCTGAACTAATATTTTCCGTTGCCATGCTTTCTATTTGATCCACCAAAGCCACCGAGGCCTCAGTAACAGCGACATCAATAGTTGAGCTGGGACGATGCTGCTTATCATCTGAATTCATATTCATGACCGTACTCTCCAGTTTATCCATCAGCGATGCCGAAACATCAGTAACAGCAACATCAACAGCAGGAAGATTTTGTCCAGATGCAATATTCACGTTTATACTTTCCAAGTGGTGGGTATTTCCCGGCTTAGTTTCCTTCAGCTGAGAGGAATGCTGTTTCTTAACAGCTCTCCCGTCATCTTCTCGCGTCGACTTTCGCTTCTGCCTATCACTAGCATCACGCAAGCGACGTTCTGACGAGTGTCGAGTTTCCCGACGGCGACTGGGTAGACGATTCCTGGCAAGATACAGCTGAATAGCAACACAGACAATTCAAGCAAATGAATATTATAAAAAATGAATCAAAATGCTACAACAGTGAACACAGATAGATTCAAGATTACCAAAAACACTACTTGGTAGCTTAGCTAACTAGTTCATGCTCGTTAACTGAATACTGGTACATAAAAAGCAAGCCCCCTAAATTTAATACATTCATATCTTTGTCGAATATTTTGTTATTAACGAATGCACAGAACAGCAAAACATCGTATCTGTAGTTTTCGAGAAAAATATCCTCACTGTAAAGATCCTCAAAAAAGCAAAACGCCAGACAGTTAAGTATCTACAGTATCTAACTGCGATATGAAATATAGCAATCAATTGTGTATGTTGCACATTAACAAGCTGTAAAACATTAAAAACACTGGAAAAATGCATAGTGCAGAAAGGCATTTATTAATTTCCTTGAAATGTCATCAACAAATATATAGGATGATTAGCCATTCTGTCCTCAATACGATACGCTTCTGCTTGGTATCATAATCAATGACTTTGTATGATCCCAAACAGCCAACATGAACTTTATAGCATTTACAGTATACACGGTGTCACTCTTTTTCTTTCTTCTATAATTTACTCAAATGATGATCAATTTACACAAAATTTTTACTAGCTGTAGGCTAGTAGCTAAAGAAATACTAATTGAAAATACTTCAACAAAGTATGACTGTTGGTTAAATATTCTTTGCTGGCATGATGTAAAGCTGATGTCATAATGTACCGTGAGTACAAATATGGGCTTGTCGCAACCGATGCTAGCAGTT
>Ga0209671_1008445_pt1 | contig 10776 bp, 7 predicted proteins | sample WorMetHERISLAND2_2_FD_187401 | JGI IMG/M metagenome (GOLD analysis project Ga0209671, IMG submission 187401) | Marine gutless worms symbiont microbial communities from Max Planck institute for Marine Microbiology, Germany - Olavius geniculatus... | ecosystem: Host-associated > Annelida >...
ATCAAGTAACGGTCGAGCTTTTGGTACGGTTGTCGTCTGCCGTCTGTCCGTCCGTCGTCGTCCGTCCATCATCTGTAACGGATGTATTGTGGTTAATCGTTAGGTCGTAGGGGAAAACTTTTTGTGGCTTAAACTTATGCATATAAAATTTCAGCGATCTAATGCGAAAGAAACATCTTAAAATTTGTGTTGAATGGACGAATGGTAAAAAATGTGCGTTTTCCAACGGAAAACTCGCCATGTCTCGAAAACGGCGAGAGATATGGCCGAGGTTACTATTAAGTACTAATAGCAAGTGCTATATACCTTTTAAAATAAAATGAAAATCATCGACCTTGGATGACCTTGAAGGTTACTCACAACCAGTACGGTCGGCTATCCTAGCGACAGAGCTTCTTGTCTTGTTAGGTGTCTTAAGGTTTTTAAAGTTTTCTTTCCGTTTTTAGGTTCTAGTCTACAAAAATACGGGACAGAGGCTGACGTAGTCACTCGAATTTTAAGACCCAGAAAAACATGTTACAGCGTTTTGTTTAGCGAACAACGTGACGTCAGAACTCAAAATCGTGAAGTTAAATTTGATTTGCATTACAAAATGCACAGCAAATAAAAACGTTAAAAACCCTACAATTTGGATTCGGAAGTTCCATAATTTTCTTGCTGAAACTTAAAAACCTAGATTTATTCGAACCAGTTTTCTAGCCGTGTAAATCACGCATGCACGCGACCAGGTCTACTTGGCAGTGAGTTAATGCGCAGTCGACTAGTCGACTATCAGTTGCATATAAATGACGCCGATTAATGCAGTATATAGAATAGCTACTGGATGGGGTGCGTTATCGTGCGTCGACGTGAGCCATGAACTTGTGACATCGATTCATCAACTCAGCTGTCGATATCGAACTGCCGTTAAGTAGCGTCCGCATCGTAAACACTGATAAGGGATATGACTTTGGCCAATGCCACTCCGCAAACGAACCCCAAGCTTAGCCGTAAGCTATACGATAGCCGAATTCGGCCCGCAAAATCGACCGAAAAAAGTATGGTTATTCGATTTTTTGCTTAGAGAAAATCATAGCTGTGACTTGGTTCGAACAGTCGGCTGCATGCTTTTATCAGCAAAGTTACTGACGGTCATTCTGTAACTGTCGGTGACTGTCGTCCGATTTTGCTAATTTTGGCAGAAACATGCCAACGAGAATTTGAAACGAACGGATATGCGCAGCCCATCATAGAAAATAGCAAATCAGACGACATCTCAGAAATATATCACAAAAAATAAAAGATTGGCGTTTTATGGAACACACGGAGTTTATATTTATGTCAACAATGTCGATAAGCGCGGTCGTACAAGATCGTACAGAAGTCCAAGCACGTTTGGGCAGTCTAATAAGAAGCTTATTGCATTATGGATATGCAGCCGCGAATTCCCAGCCACCGGCCACGACAGTATGCACTGAACGCGGCTCTGCTAGGCATATCCTATGAACCGACGCGCGTCAAACACTGCTGTAAGAAAAAAAATGATGACAATGCCAATCACGACAGATGCATTTTATACATACGAAAATACACAGTGTCGGAAAAAAGTACATCCATGGACATTGTACAATAAAAATGTCAAATCTGAACGAATCTGAATAGAATTTTGTACAGTTAATCCGCAATAAATTGCTCAAGCGATCACCAAATTTTGTTGTGAAATATTGTTTTGTAGTTGAGTTATGATTGTTGAATATTGATAACAAAATATATCCGTTACGAACATCGCGTTACATAAGGCCTACTGCAGTTGCTCGATCGTAAGTTAACGCAATCAACGTCAACAAAATGGTATTTTCTGCAAACCATCATCAGAAAGGGTATGTTGCTAAAGATTTTATTGCAGAATTTCACAGCAAGCCGTGAACACTGCTAAGATCAAACAAACTGTCCGTGCCATAGATGTAAAAAAAACGTTTTTTACGTTTTTTTATTCTTGCCACGTTTTTCACGTTTTTAACGTTTTTTTTTTATTTTGTTCAACGTTTTTTTATTTAAAAAAACGTGCATTAAAAATCTCATCAAAAGCTTCGAGAAGCACTTTTGGAACCACACAAAAAATAATAGGTCATAGTATTGTATTTTATTTAGTTAGTCCAAATATACTAAATAAAAAATGTTTTAACTAGTATATTTGGTTCGTTTAATGCTATGGTCTTATGACCACATGGTCGAATTTAAATTAAATGTTCTTTCTATTTAAACTATAGTTCAAGGTATACTACACTTACAGCATTAGGCATTAGGCAAGAGATTAAACAAATTATGGCCAACTTATTATTCAACGTTTTTAAACGTTTTTTTATTCTTGTCACGTTTTTACGTTTTTAACGTTTTTTTAAAATTTTTCCTGGAACGTTTTTACATCTATGGTCCGTGCGGTTGCTTAATACTGGACACTTCACGTTTTGGGATGACCTCCCGAAAGCCGCTGTAACTATGGTTTGCGTTCGTAGATTTAATAGAAATTTAGCAATTTGATTGCCAATGGATTATACATTGCTGACGTGCAATTTTGTTGTAATCAAATGTTGCTTGTTGGAATTGTGCAAATGTACAGACTACAGAAAATTTTACTTACGTACAGGGGTTTACTTTTTTCCGAAAACAGTGTAGTTTACTTCGAATCCACATTAACAAGCACCACAATCTAATCACTTGGTCGTTGCGTCACTTTGAAAAAATTCATCGAAATCGGTTCACGACTTTTTGAGAGATATTTAGTGGACGAGCTTTAGGATTCAATTTATCAACCTAACTGTGGTAGGCCTAAGTAATAGACTCATAGGCCTATTACTTTAAGTCAATGTCAATGTCATATGTAGATTTATATAGCGCATTGTCGTAAAAAACCTCTAATGTGCTTAACGTGGCTATGCTTCTTCTCTTGCCGTTAATTTTGATTTTTCAACAGCCGAAATGATCACATTCAAAAGTGCTGTAGTTTCGTATTGGCGTTACGAGCACGTAATGACGTTGAAGAATTATAGGATACTTCTGGATGAGCTTTAAATAAATTTTGCGCCATAAACGCATGTTTCTTTCCGTCTTGTCTTGTAATTATATGAATTTATTTCATATGGCACATGCAGCAACTATGACGTCTCAGTAATAATGAAGGGCAGTGTGCAGCTGCTCTTCAATAGTTATTGTCGTCTCTTCACAATCAGCTGACTGTCGCAATACATCACCGGCAGTATAACGAACCAGGCCGGTGCAGCTGCTGAGACTATAGTTTGAATGGCTACGATGCTACATGATTAAACCCGATATTGCTACTGTATTGTCACGTCTCGTCTGCAATAGGCCTACTATTATAACCTACAACCACGTTACACACACTGCAAATGTAAGCCCCTACGTGCTCAGTCGAAAAAGTATTTATCATTGTTAGGCTACCGTACGATAGTCAGTGACCGCTCTTTTCGATCTTCATCTTTCGAATCAACTTTTCCATTCGTTTTATCAACCCCGGTTTGACAGGTGTTTTTTTCCCTATGTATTCCTTTATGCACGTGTCAGCACATCTCGCTGCTCTCACGTAGCATCTGCCTATACCGTCCATCATTAAATGCAGCAGTGCTTTTTGTGCAAAATAAACATAACGGCAAAAATCATCACTTTTTCATCCATTTCATTACTTTCATGCCAGACGGACGGGAATGTAGGCTACCTTCTTTCTTTATTTCTTCTTCTTCTTCTTTACCAATAATAATGCATAAAGTTCTCAGAGTTGAGAAATGCCGTGCAAAGACCGGCTATAGGCCTATTTGTTTTATTACTTAATGAACTAGAAGACGCTCGTAAGAGTGCATATCTCCGCCAAGTGAAGTAATTTAAACATTACGACAACTACTACTACTACTACACCTACAACTACTATTACACAATACATCTAATGGGGTCACGACCTTGACCTTTCGGGATCACGTGACGTCATCGGTCACGTGACCAATCGACTTCCTATGGGTGGTCCATTGCGACCATGCGCCTATCTGGCACCGTTATAGAAATATGGCGCCTCAAAGTACATGTACACAGAACGACGGACAGAACGACCAATCTCTTAATCTCCTCCAATGATCACTACGTTCACACGTGGCGGAGATAAATATAAGCGTAGCAAGCACTTATATGTTATTTATACGTATTAACAAACTTTACAAGAACATTAAAAACGTTGGGGGTAAAAGTCCGAAAATGCATCGCATAGATTTTTTTCCAGTTTTCTTAAAATATCATTGACAACAGATAGGATGATGATTACTTTGCTATTCAACCCTCGTTTTGCTCGTAAGTTTTATGCTTAATCCAGAGGCAGTGCGCTCGTTAAAATTTCTTATGAAATTTACCATTATGAAGTGGGGAAAATGGGCTAACAGTGCGGGTGCAGAACAAGCTAGCGCGTGTTGTCCTACAGGCCCCACGGTCGGCGAGCGCTACCGTCTTATGGCAAGAGCTGCATTGGGTTCCCAAAAGACAACGAGTTGTCTTCAAGCTGGCAACGCTCAATTTACTTGCAGTTCTACAATTTATGGCCGCTTATTTACAGTAATGCAAAATAAATACGAACACGAGATTTAATCATAAATGCTGTTCATAAAATTATATTAACAAACTGAACCAGGGAACAATAACACGGATGTAAATACAATGACAATGCTGTGAACGACGTGAGCACTGGGGGTAATGCATGGACATGTTGTTTCCAAAAGAAGCATCTGGTTTTGCCATCTTGCATTGACAACAAATAAATATGGGTGCAAAAATACCAAAAAACAATGCTGATTCTAATTCCTTAAAATTACCTGACAACATCTACCTTTCTGCAAAGAACCGCTTTGAAAATTTCAGCTTATCCACAATAGAAAACAGCAATGTGTTTTATGTGCGTCGAATTTCACGTCATGCAATATGCACTGCAAACAGGTATGGTGGATAATTTATAGTTGTCTATTTCGTACAAATTTCAGGAAAACATGCATCCATTATTACACAAACATCTTTCTGTTTGTTAAAACTGCAACAAAAAGATCAAATAATTCCTTTTTGTTGACACTGACTACACATTATACAGCATTAGTTAATTTCAGCAGACAAACAGAGCAGTATGGCAGTATGAAAAAATGCCCAAAATCTAATAAATAACCCACACCATGTCCACAGAGTGAACATACTGAAGCTGCACTAAATTAATCTGCGATGGCCCAAATTGAACTGAACCAACTTAGTTAAACAACAACTGCAACAGAAAATCAAAGTGTTTCACTTGGACATAAAAGATGAGATAACTACTCTAAGGAATGGCTCTCGACATGTTTTCGGTCAGGACAAGCGAATATGCAACAAGCAACACTGCAGAAATGATGACAGATTCAGTATGAAGATAATCGGGGCACTCTGGAAGTCGAACAACAATATAAGGACATCAGTGTACAAAAGTACACAAAGATAAGTGTACAGAACACATGAACAAAGACTGCAGAGAACACGCTAATCATCAAAATACACTAGACCATTTCACCACATGCTGGAAACGCAATGCTCACGGCCAAGAGAGAACAGGAAACATCAATAGGCTCACAGATACACATTTCATTGCCACAAAGGCATGGCTAAAAATAAATGGGATCATGGCCATACATTTTGCACAAGAAACACATTAAATAATTTCCAAAAATCCGCATAAATATCTATCAAAATTAGTCTCAATTTACCAGGGATAAAATTGCGAATAATCACTTGTCTAATAAATCCACCAGAAATGTTTCCTTTGAAACAAATAACACATCAGTAAAAAAACTACAAAATACTTGCATTCATGTAAGTCACATACACACAAGGCACTGTATAATATTCAGCTCTTAATAAGACAGGCGAAAACACAAAACACATTATACCGCAGAATGTTGCGAATACTGTTAACTGAACATCTGACAATTTAAGCACATATGAAAAACGCATGAGACAAACTGATAGTGAGAAAGAAGGCCACTGCAGACTAGAGGCAAAAAATTCTAAGGCATTTGTATAATATTATAAGTAACAAATACAATCACCACAACACAATTAGAGTAATTTCTATAGTACAGGGTGGGCCAAAAAACCTGACCTGTTTGAGCGTTGGTAACTCAGCAACAGTTATTCGTAGAAAGACGTGTGATACGTCAAAAGTTTCAGAATGCTGTAAAGAATAAACGGCATATTTGCATAGTAAAGCATTTAAATATTCTTTGCCTAAATCTTCATAACCCCTAAAATTAGGCATTTGCTTGCACTCCCATGTGCCTGAGTTCATTGAACTCAAAAACTCACTGCCAAAAAGTCCAGATTTAAATTCTGTGAATTATTCAGAGAGGGGGCATTGCAACAGCTAGCATGGTCACAAAATTTCAGTAACTGACCAGCCAAAACGTGTGCTAATTGAATGCTGGGCTCAGCTGATCCTGAACACATTGACTCCGGCGATCGATCAGCTGCCTAAAAGGACTAATGACGGTCATGAATGCAAAGGCTGGGCAACTGCCTATGTCGAATTTCATCTAAACTCAACGTTTGTGTTAATGATTGTTGATATTTCACTGTATGCTGAATGAAAATCAACTTAAATTCATGTGTTACTGCCAATTTAGCATGATCTTAGGGGTGGGGCAGATTTGTGCAAATCAGGCAAAGAATATTTAAATGCTGAGACATGCAAAAATGTACACTTCTTCTGTACACAATGTCGAAACCTTTGGCATATTACGCGCCTTTCCATCAATAAACATCATTAAGTTATAAAAGCTCAAATATCCATGTTAAATCCATGTGTTACAGCCAAATTTGGCAGAATTTCGGGGGTGACGAATATTTATGCAAATTAGGCAAAGAATATTTAAATGCTTCATTATACAAATTTGTTGTTTATTCTTTACAGCATTCTGAAACTTTTGACGTATCACACGTCTTTCTATCAATAACCATCGCTGAGTTATCAACACTCAAACGGGTCCGGTTTTTTCGGCCCACCCTGTATGATGCATAATAATCACTTTCAATATTATGCAGTCAAACCACTGGTTATGCTGTTGTTATGGTGACATAAAAAGACACGAATAGAAAAATATAGAGTACTGACAAAAAAACTTCACACACCACCAATACATTTTATTAAATGTTTATTAAATGTTTGTTTATAAACAACTGATTTTTTCCAAATAATTCAATAAATACTACATAAATATTTAAAAACAACAAAACAAACAGAGTCACAGGCAGTATATGATTCAAAGTAAAATTCTGATGTTTGGTGCAAAATGCACCAGAAACAAAAAAAAATGTAAAGTGCAGGCAATGGTCAGAAATAGTTCAAGGAATTCTGTTATAATCAGTGACAATGCTGACATTATCAGGATTATGCTAAAACAGAATCTGGCAAGTCGACAAAGGTGAAGAAACACAAACAAAATACCAAATAGTATAAAATAAATTAAATCAACATCTGACAAGCACGACCGAGTATAAGTAGTCGGCAGCCAGCTATAGCCAAATGCCATTATCACTAGGGGGTAACCATAGCTCTGTTGAGTTTCAGGCTCTGGGGTAATAGTTTTAGGCTCGGGGATACTGAGACAAGATTAGGGCAAAGATATGACTACTGGAATGGTAGCCCTTGTCTAAAACAGACCACAAAGCTGTAAAACTAGAACTCTATCAACAAGAAAGAGCAAGAAACAAGTCAGAAAATGTCAGACACATTTTAGTCATTTACACGCTGAATGCGAAGTCGGCCGGACAGTGGTCGATTGACGTCATAGACACTGCAAGGTGCCAGATCACCTGATGTGTTGCTATCAAGGTCAGTCCAGTCAATCAGCTTGCCATTTACGCATGCATCGGTGTAAGCACCTAGGCTGGCTCGGCACTCGGCCTGGTGGTGTCGTGCTGCAACCGGCATTGGTGACAATGAACGTGTGGCTCTGCAATGGACGAATCCTGTGCCTGGTGAACCCGCAGTGTCAAGTCCAACGTCTTCATCCCATAGAAACCCGCTGTGCCTAACAATCCCACCGACACTGCTTGACAGGCTCAGCTCATCGGTGACTGGTGAATCGGTTGAGTCCTGCCAGCAAGTGGTGCATTTATCTGCGGCTAGGACGCAGTCAGCGACACCAAGGCTGTACTGACCAACGACCGCCTTTATGTTGTCACGTCGTCGCAGCATGCCAAAGCAGCGCTCGATGTCCCCACAATCTGACAGCACGCCAGCCACCTCCTGCTCCAGTTGTTCTAAACTGGACACTGCCGTACAGGTTGCCAGCACCTCGGCTTCATTGGAGCCTTCCACGTTTAGCTCGCGCAGGAACACCGACTCATCCAGGCTGACACAGCTTCGACTTGGACTCAGATCAGCATTCACAGAGTCATGCCATGACAGAGTGCTTCTGACCACCATCGACATATCAATGTCTTCGTACTGACAATCGTCCTTAGACAAACACATACTTTCCGACTCATTGCTGCCTGTCAGCTGTGTTGCCATCGCCGAATCTCGGTCTTCCGGTGTACTGTGATGGAAACTGGCAAACAGTGGAGAAAAACTTTGAACACATGGAAACAAACCAGCATTGTGACACTCTGACAGAAGTGGCTGCTCTAAGCTGGGTGAGCCTTCGGTGGTGGATCTGGTGCCTTCGAGGCAACATCCATGGTGAAGGGCTGACAGACTGTTGTGTAGGTCAGATGGTGGCTCTGTGTAAACAGTGCTGCTCTGTGGTAAGACAGACTTGACACAGCGAAGACAGAAGCGTGGCCGAGCTCGACCATTCACAGATGATGTGTTCCCTGGGTTTGTGGATGAACGTGAACGACGTCGGAGTTTGCCAGTACCAAGGTCCAAAATGTTCTCCATCACTTCGGCACTGTTTGACATCATCTCATCATCACGAGCTGTGCATACACTGAGATCATCCGTTGAACTGTTACACTCTGTCTCTTCCACAGCCTGCACAGTATGATCAGAAAAAACATGCCGTACATTAAACAGAAATCATAAATGATAGCCTAACTAAAAGCAAACAAACAAGCTGTTCAGCATAGCAGGTAGGGTAGGGAAAGAAATAACCCAATGACACTTAACAACTGACTTTCAGTATCAACAACAACAACAACAACAATAATGTGGGTCACTGCTGCTTCTTTACTAAACTCATTCAATTTGGTTCTGTCCTGTGCTCAGCAGAGCAACACTTGCAAGCTAGCTGTGCATCAGTGTCATCCACCATCAACCATCCATCTCAACCCTCTTCAATCACTACTTTATCAAGAACCAATTGCACGATTTAACTGACTTTCATTCATTCATTCTGCATACATGTCCAATTTGCACATTGTCCAAGCAACTGCAGCAAAATTTTTCCTGCACATTATATCCTGATGTTAATTTCTTTTTCACAATGTAAGATCATTTAAACGGCATAAAAATCAACTGTACATACACGAAAATGAATAAAACAAGTACCGCATGTGAATGTCGAACAGAATCAAGAAGCAAAACATGACAGAATGACATCATACCATAGCTTTTCCTGGCACCAATTCCAAGTTTCTGCTGTTACACGTGTGCTCTACATCTGCACAGAGCAATGGATGCTCCAAGGATCGCTGCTGAAACCAACGTTTCAAAGCACGATACAGAATAAGTCCACCGAATCCGATGCTCACTCCAAGAACGCATGCAACGCACACCATGTTTGTCATTTTTGCTGCAACAAATCACACAATACAGAGCATTACAAAGTTCTCTATCTCACATCACTGTAATAAATAATTAATGGTCTACAACAATAAATATTCACTACTGGTATACATTATTGATATTATTATTAACTATCAATAAGCATATATTTCCACATTCTTACATAAAAATGTTTGCTTAGGTTCGCTTTACTTCTGGCGTACCCAACTACCCATACATACTCTGGCTCCATTCAGAGAGGTTCACACTGAATCACAATAAAAGCCTATCACATCGGGGTTGGGTAAAATGCGAGGTGCGAGGTGTGAGGAGGGTATAGTGCGAGGGAGCGTGCAAGGCGGCACGCGATTGGTCGGCTATAAATAGATTCCTTGCAGTTTACCCACTATTCTGAATGAATGGGCGGTCGTGCTAAAGAGTGCGCACAGGGCGCGCAGTGCACGGCGACATGAAAAGCACAGCACGCACCGTGACAACTTGAGACTGTGTATATCATGACATTTTCATTTTTTTCTGGTGAGCACTGACGGTTGCGTTTATATTTGACATTACATTATTTGACATTAAACTGGGAGGTATTTGAGATTAAATGTGCGTATACAGGTATTCAATCGATCAAAGCAGATTAGACCTACCGGTACTAAAAATTCTGCTTCATACGAATGCTATCACAGTGCCGGTGCCAAAAAGTTTGAAGTGCATCTGTCCTGTTTTGTGACTTTATGCTAGGGTTTCCAAACCCGGAGCACTTTTCCAAACCCGGGTTTTCGGGTTTCAAAAATCTTAAACCCGGGTTTCGGGTTTGGGTTTTAGAATACACATAACTGCATCTGATTCAGTATGCATGCTGTTCAACGTAGCTTCAGTTGGAAGTGGGTATTAGGCTTGTCCCGTTATTAGCTTCCGAACGATAACAGCTGGATGTATTTTGTTGCATTACAGAGGTCATTCTAAAGACTGAAACGACTATGAGACTGATGACAGGATGAATGGAACAG
>Ga0209671_1008446_pt1 | contig 10773 bp, 4 predicted proteins | sample WorMetHERISLAND2_2_FD_187401 | JGI IMG/M metagenome (GOLD analysis project Ga0209671, IMG submission 187401) | Marine gutless worms symbiont microbial communities from Max Planck institute for Marine Microbiology, Germany - Olavius geniculatus... | ecosystem: Host-associated > Annelida >...
AAAAAGTAGAGCCCTAAAGTTTTTTGCCATTTTCTCAGCAACTGCTTGGAATTTTAATTCGAAATTTTACAGATTGATATATTGAAACGTTTTTTATCTAAATGCTGAGGAAAAAGCGGTTCTGTTGAAAAAATGACGAAGTTCTAGACTTTTTAACATGACTGACTACCAATTTTTCAGCATTAAAAATGTTCAAGATAAAATGCTATTTAATACTCAAATACCGGTTACCACTTACTGTCAATGATGTCACGTTTTCATAAACAGTAATTTATTTTGTTTATAAGTTATCACTAAATTATCATTCTTTTAAAGCAATCACCAGCTGCCCACCAGATTCATCTTCTATCAGGATGGCGCGCCAGCATACGCAGCACGCAGCACTAGTGGCATCCATATTCGCCGGATATAAACCCAATGGACTATCAAGTGTTAGGTGCAATGTTGGAGGCTTACCGCAAACTTAAAACAAAGCCGATAACAATCACTGAACTCAAGAAAGTGCTTTAGGTTATTTGGGGCAACTTGCCACAAGGACTGATCGACAAGGCTATGAAAGACTTCTCAAATTAATCGACTGAAGGCTTTCATTGGAGCTTAAAGCTAGCAGTGGACACTTTGAACATTCACAGTGACAATGAAATTCTGGCATCTGATCATTAGCCAACTGTGTTGTTTCAACGATGTTACTAAACTGGTGTTGTAGTTTAAACATTTTTAATGCTGAAAAAAATCCGTAGGCAATCATGTTAAAAAATTTACAACTTCATCATTTTTCAATAAAATCACATTTTGCTTTCAGTTAGCCATAAAGCATTTCAAAAAATAAATGTGTAAAATTTCAGATTAAAATGACAACCGGTTGTTGAGAAAATGGTGAAAAACTTTAGGGGGCTGCTTTTTTGCCACACCCTGTAGTTGCCATAGCAGGCAGCAGAAAACAATGCAAAGTGATTCATACGTACCATTTGAGGTGGAACACTAAATGCTTTTGTACGTAGATCAACAGTCACCCAACGATCAATGCATGGCAGAACAATAACATAGCCTAGCATAACAGAGAGCAAGCTATCAGTCAATCAACATATGTATGGACAAATAAATGTATGAATAGATGACGAATGTACAAATGGATGTCTTATCATTATCATACTCAGTACAGTGTTCTAATGCTGTCTGCATGTCAGGAAGGGTACCTAAACTGTAAAAAGCTGCTGCAGCAAACCCAAAAGTTTATCCCTTTAGCACCTGGCCTTGGCTGCTGCTACAATACATAACCTCTCTAACCTGTGTACACTAGCGCACAATCGATGCAAATGGCACAGTGCCGAAAAATGCCACGCTGTAGGTGAAGACGCATCAGCAGATGAAAACTGTGTATGTGCAAACAAATGATCCATGCTAATAAAAAGTTACAGTTTCTGACAACAAATACTTCACAAAAAACCCAGTTATATATCCGTTCGTGCATTTGTACGTGGCACAATGTGCTGGCGTGTTTCATTTTTGCTATATTTAAATAATTCAGCTGAGAGCTGCAGACTGCGCCAGCTGAGTGAGTTTCACCTACAATCGCTACCAGGTGTCGATACGCTCACAAAAATATTAGAACAGTGCTGTTTGGCAGGTCACACATTGCTAATACTTCTTTTCGACATTTCGACCTCTGTTTTAACTGCTGTAAACAACTTTTACAGTTTCACCGAGTTATTACAGGTTAGGCAAAGAAAGATGATGAACTAACAAAAAGAATAAAACAGCGCTCATCTCTTGAATTAGAAGAAACTATATGGATGGCAATCAAGTACCTGGTCCTTTAGAATCTAACAGACGACCGAGTCGAAACACCACGATTCGCTCAAACGTCTGCACTACCTATGTGCAAAACAAATAACAAAATGTATAATGCACATAATACAAAGCAAAACAAATAACAAAAACAGTTAAGTATCACTGCATAGGTGCTGTACAGTTATGGTACTAAGAAGTAGGATACGAGATGTGGCACATCCGTAGTTCACCACAGACCAAGCCATTTCATTCAATAATGGAATATGGACTGATGGCTGATAAGATAAGCAAAATCAAAGTTTAAGACTGATGACATATGAAATCAAATACTAAAGTTGAATGCAAAATAAAATTTAGTTAATGAAAAAATATAAAAACAACTGGCAAAGGGGCTTTCTGAAGGAGTTCGAAAACCTTACAAGTTGCACCAAAAAAGTTAAGTACCGAGAGAGAGATAAAAGTAAATGCAGAACCAAGGATACTAAGCATTAACTGAGTACATAAGTTTGCAGCCAAATACTGAATACGAACAAACCTTCAAAGTTACACACAGCGACATCGGAAGTGTGAGAACAAACAGTAAGTAACAAACAACTGAAGCAATGACTATAAGAACCCGTGATATCCATGACTCTGCCTGAGCTGTATGCATCCACACAACACACATAAACAAACTGAAACTCAGTAAATCCTTAAAAAAACTGCTGCTGCATATTTTTCAAAATTTTTGCATGATGATGTCCATAGCTGTTTTATACATTACAGAATCTTTCAAATAAATAAATATGGTTAAAACCAATGTGCTTGAAACATTTATCTATTGCTGTATAAAACACACACTAACCACTCCTAACCCTCTCTCAAAACCTAACCTTATCAGCTAAAACTTCTCGTTTTCCAAATGTAAACAGAATCTACAACGTAGGCACTAAGCATTTTGATGCGACAGCTTGAAATAAAGAAAATTATAAAACACAGGTAGAAACTCTCTGGCATGTCTACTAAACTATACAATTATGACAGACGCAAATGATCTGCTTTTGCTGGAATATGCTGTAGGACCAATTCTGGGGTTGAAACAGCAAGAGGGTGCACAGCAGACCTATGAGCGGCACTAGGTGTTGGCTAGGTGGCTCCATACTGCTTTATTATGCATTAAAATGTTACAAAATAAAAATTAAAAAGTATACATTCAGCACCGCCTACGATCGGCAGAATAATCAGACCTCCAGTATAAGCGCCCGGGTGGCTCTGATCTCCGTAGACTCCGATCTGTTCATGGACCGCTGGAGCCTCAACGCAGACGACAGTCGTCGAGCTGCCGCCGTCAGAGGGCGCCGCCGTGCAGTCGGCCGACGACATTCTGCTGTAGCTAAACATCGACGAGTACTTGCCCGGCTGAGCATCGTACGTAAAATACCCCGGGCCTTCCAGCGCTTGAAATTTGTACTTCCGCGGAGGTACGTGCGACGGCAGACGGCTGTATCTAATTGAGCTCATCAGCGGCAAATCATAAGTTTCAGAATTTTCACGAATGACGATAATTTTTCATTAAACTCAATAATAATGTCAACAATTTTGTCATTTTGTCAACAAACACTTCTGGCCACGCCCCGTGTTTATCATAAGATAAACTTCCGGCAGGTGCTCTGAAGTATAAATAAGTAACGCAATTGTCATCTCGAAGTCCGAAAGCAACTGGTATACTGGTAAAAAAATTGCCACTAGCGATAAAGCCAAGATTGCTATTGATAACTAATATGAATTAAGCCGCATAAACCGTTTCAGATGACATAAAAATCATCGGTTTTGGATATGACCTTGAAGGGTCATTACGCACTCTGTTATGCCAATCATGCAGTATTGTACGTCAAATAAGATCAGCGATGACAAGTTTTTATAGGCTATCAGTAGTAACCATGTTTTTTATCCGCAGTGGTTTGGCCGCAATTTTGAATGTGAAGTTGCTGCCAGCTGCAGCCATCACGCATGTGTGCGAAAAAATGCCGTATCGTACACTGGCGTAGACAAGTGAGGGGTGGGCCAGGGGGTCCAGGCGCCCAATCCTTCAGACAAAACATAAGCATACGTATAAACTGCACAAAATTTGCCAATTTAGTCTGTTTATTTTCGGGAAAATAATTAAAATTGTTGCCACCAGATCTCATCTTTTAAAGCACAAATACACCAAATTCGATTTCGGCTGGGGCTTTGCCCCAGACACCAATGGGGGAGCTCAGAGCGCTCCCTCATACTCCCTACCTGGATTTTAGTGGGTCCTACTTCTAAGGGAAGGGAGGGAAGAGGAAAAGGGGAGGCACGGGAAGGGATGTAGGGTAAAAAGTGGAGGGGTGGAAATGAAAGAGACAAAAGGGAAAAAGGGAGGGAAAGGAAAGTGAGACGATGCCCCCCAAAATTATTGATATTTCTGGCTACGCCACTGGTATCGTGTATTCTATAACTAAACATTCAACTTTAAAAACTTTTCACTGCTGCGAATCTGCAGATTAGACCAGCCACAATTCAGCACGTCAGTTCAGTGCATGAGCATTCAAAACCAGACATGCTCCAAAATATACAATACCAAATCCAGAGTGCAAAAATCACACTAATCAGCATCAGCATTGTCTTACGTAATCTCTGTTCATTAGTCTGTCCGCTGTGTATTCTACTGTTTTATGCTGCCTTGTGCAAAATATCAGCACTGTTCTCGTCATCACCACACTTGAAGCGTGACTTAATATAAACAATGTTAAAGGTGAGAATGTTTACAATCCGCTAAATGTTTATAGTTACACTTCCTAGTTAATAAGTAATGTTTTTCGATTAAACTATACCTTTTATTAAACTTTTTTTCCCCATTAGTTAAACTTACAAACCAGAGAAGCAGTGCAGCAACCAGTTGTAAATGTAACAAGTTTATGTAGCGAAACTAACCAAATTTATTCCCACTAAACGCATTGTTGGGCTTTTTCATGTAGGCCTATGTATTTGCGGCGGGGTTCCGTCCCAGACACAGCAGAAGGAGCTTACAGCACACACCCAGACCCTATAGATGGTGGGGAGAGGGCTTTGCTGCCTGCCTCTCTCAAGAATTAACAAAAATAAAAGCAAAATTGGCATAAATTTTATTTGATAAAATACAAATACAACATTACACATTTCAATATGGTCGCTTGTTAAATTACTCGTGTAAAGTCGTGGCATCCAGTAAAATACAGACGACGACAGAGCTGATGCAAGCCAGACGCCAGAGCTCTATTATGCTACGCCGACGTAATCACATTCAATGATGAATGATATAAATAGGCAGATGGCACGGCCAAATGACACTAGCTCTCCATAACTCAGCATTCTGGCTGCAGTAACTGAATCCCGGACAAAAAAACCAACAGACAAAAAGCCACCGACATAAAGCCATTTGGATATAATCATAAACATTTATTCGACAGCTCTGGAAAAAGTCAGTGACTACTGAAATGCTAAACATTTTGATTAGTATTAGTATTTTGTTTTCAGTTACATTATTCGGTTTTAAATGATAATCGTTTAACTATGTGATTATTATAGATCCCACCGTAATACACCATAAATGCATCTCTACACTATCTTGCGAAATATCAATGAAATATGCATACATAATGATAATAACAAACAAACATTTTGGTAAAATTTTAAAAAAAACACTTCAGACCAACATTGCTGTGAATGGTCTCTGTATGACACTAGACTGTGTGGGTATAAAACAGTCTAGTGTCATAGTTATCATTTATCGCAATGTGGGTCTAAAGCGTTTTTTCATTTACGTAAATTTTGGTTATTGTTAGTTTTTGCTTACATTTATATTTCACAAGGTAGTGCATTTACCGTATGGTGGGATATATAATAATCACAATATTGCAAATTGTCTGCAGAGTGTGCCAGTGAAAGAATTTTGAAAATCGGTCAATAATTGGCGAAGATATAGACAAAAGTAAAGTGGCACGTTTTTTTATGGCCCATGGTGTATAATTTTGTTGAATACGTTTTGGTAAATAGATAAAATTACATATCCCAGTGGCTTTTGTCTGGTGGCCTTTCGTCAGTACACTGCAGTAACCAAGGCACGTCTTTCAGCTTAGTAAGGCATAATAAATTACCGCGCTTCCCGTTGCCGTGCATGCCTGAAAACCTCCGTCCTTTAATAAATTTTTGATTAGTCCCCTCGAAAATATTGATCAATGCACTTTTGCGCTTGATTTCAAAGTTTTACTGAAACAAAATTGTGTGCATCTAGTACTTTAATTTCAGTTCTAATGGTGAACGTGTCAAGCTGTTTTGTGATATTGCACAGAATGCCTTAAGATAAGATTACAAAAAATACTCCCGTCCCGTCTCTACCTTTTGGCCAGGCTGCAACCGGAAGCACAAAAATTTTATTTAGGTCTAATCCAATTCAAGATTCAACACACAGCCCAGAGATAGTGAAAAAGTATAGCAGATACAAAATGGCCCTTGTACTTCACACTTACCACCGATGTAGCTAGGAAAATGATTGGGAAAACCGGTGAATATTTGACAAAGTTACAAACATGCGAAAGTTAAGGACTTTATGAATCACCCAACAAAATTTCGAAACAACTGGTCGAACGGTTCATGTATACTCTACCAAGACAATAGTTAAAAAAGATAACACAGTTACATATATTTAATACAACAATAAATAATCTGCTTCTACAGAAGATAATGAAGCAAGGACTTCTAACACTAACAAGCTGCTGATATGTGAATTCTCCATCTGATAAATGCGTTATACAAGTAAACTCAAAATATAGAATTATAACATCAGAGCTAAACTTGGGAGCGACAAAATATTGCAATATATGTAGATAATGCAGCAAAAGTAAGACATATTAACATGCCCTAAAGTGACGTTAAGACGACATCCAGCAGCATCTTGGGAAGTAGGGGGGGAGGCAGGAAGTTGCATTTTTCCGATGGTTGCTCAAGAATCCAACTTTGCTGCAAAATTTCACAAAAAGGGGGATTTTCAGCCACAAATTTGATACTTTTGGAAAACAATTTGCAACAGTAAGAAAATTTAATGATTAAAATGTCACTAATGCTAAAATTTATGGAGTGAGTGAATGAGTGAGTAGGGTTTAACGTCCCACCCAACACAGTATAGGTCATTTCGGGGATGGCCTTTTCAGGCAGAACGCACACAAACACATAATAATGGAACAGTAAGTTTAAACTTTACAATAAACAGTAAATTTAATCTTTACAGAAACACAAAATACAAAAAAACAAGCTAAACTTAAAATTGTAAGAGCTCCATTATACGCATGCATATGTAATTAACATAATGGTAGTTCTAATAATCTTCCCTGTTATCCTCAAACACCCTCGCCCCCCTTCTTGCCACAAGGCCACTGAACATGCTGACTACCTCATCAGCTGCTACACTGCGAGCCAAATAACACCTGACTTCCTGGGTGTCCGAGAAATTGTCATAAGAGAAGTAAAAGTTAAAGGCGGAGGTACAAATGGCAGAAGACACATACGCTAAAGTCAAACGGACCAAACCGCTTTTTAACAGACCAAAAAAACAGAACAAAACCTGCAAGGCTGTAATGACTAACTTACAAATTATGCAAATGGCAATTTTTTACAGGTAGCAATGGAGCATATTACGAACACGCAGACCAATCTTTGATGGCGGAGGGAATGCTGTACGGCCCAATGACACCATTCCTAGGGTCATGGTCTTCCCCTTAATGTTGTGAGCAGTTTTAAAGGTCCATGGCCATGGTCAAACTCACTCGCGCAATTTCTGTAGATTTAAATTAGACATTTAACCTCGCATATATGATATGTTGATTTGAGCTTCATAAATATATGAAATTAATGCGTGAATTCAAACGAAATGCGGCATTACGTTACGTTATGCAAAATATTCTAATCTATCAGTGCCTGCGGTGACGTCATGACCCTAGCCCATATAGATCATGAATATTAACGGCCTAGCCGATGACATCATCATTCTAGGCTAGGCCATTAATATTCATTACGTCTATAGGCTAAACTCATGACGTCATCGCAGACCGTCATGGCGACGCGTTTTCTATGTCGTTTTCGTAGATGACTTCAAAGGTAAATTTTTCCGCATTGACAAAACGCTGAGCACCGATATTACTGTCAAAGTTATCGGAAAATTCTGCACTTTCAGGAAAATGGATAAAATGTATATGTTAATTTTGGCGTCCACGGACCTTTAAGCACTGCAGTGGCAAGACATATCTCTGCAGTTTCTGAAACTAGTCACTTTGACTATGTAGTAGAACAAGTGACAAGACGATACTCAAGATATTACAATAAGCCAGCCAACTACTAAATTACGTTCTAATATAAATACAATAATAATAACGCAACTGACAAGGATAATATTACATCCATTACAATAAGATACTAACTACAAATTTACAGGCACAATTAATCACTTATCCGTACAACAAATTCTGCTGCATCAACAAATATTTATCGCTGTTAAGAACGTCCCGTGTTAGGTGATAGCATATACAGCACAAATTCAGACGAAATACCAATACAACACTTCTACTGTCACACATTAAGTCAGAACGGAATTTGACCATTTACAGGCACAAATACACCATGGACAATATTAAAACTCAACCACAAATTTGCACAACCACACGCCAGTATAGCACTTACCCAGCAGGACATACACAGAATGGTCCAGTAAAAAGTACACCTCAAAGTATCTGGCACAAATGCACAAAATACTTAATATTTTTAACTTTTTTTGAACTCTAAAACTCTGTGGAACATCTGCAAATAAATCATTATAAAAGATCCTATTACACCCTAAATGCGTAGCATTGCTGTATAAGTCGGCGACACATCAAATTACAAGACTATGTAGCTGATAAGATTTCACAATGTATTTAGGTTGTGACAGGATCTTGACGTTTACCACAGATTTGGCTAGTCAAAATATGCTGAAAATATGTTATCAGGGGCATCATTTAGAAAGGAGAGGGGGGCGGGGCTGAAAGGGTCTATGGACCCCCAAGTATTTATGACTTTAATTTTTTCCCTGTAAATTGTATAACTGAAACAGTGTTACTGCTGCAAGAACAGTATGTTGCATAGAATGAGACCCCCAAGGATTACCGAGACCATCCCGATGATTTTCTGAAATGATTGATGCTACTGGTTAATATGTAGTGAAGTTATGAATGTACGAAAGTCAAGAGCTAACTTTTTACAAACCACCTGGTATATTTTGTTGCACAGTGATCAGACAGTTGACATTTCATACACAGAACAGCTGCAATCGTCAACAACGTGCGGCAGTCTAAATCTTGCGGTAGATAAATAGTCCATCATGCATACGTAACAACCATGCTATCAACTACTTGGCATTAACAACAGTCACAGGGATGATGAACGCTCATCTTCAGATGTCGACAAATTCATCAAAATAGATTCGCCCACAAATACATGTCACACACAAAATTGCTCAATTTTACGTCCATCACAGTCGGCTGCTAAACACTCGCTTGTTTTCATGATATGCAAAAAAACAAGTCAGCATTTAGCTTAATGTAACACACGCAGAAACCGACAGCACATCAGAATTATACAAAATTCTAGCTAAAGTTCAGCCAAATCATCACTCAGAGCATGCTGCTTAGATATCAGAATGTACTCGTGAGTCTGATGGTTACAGCCAAGTTATAGATACTGGGTTTACACTTGCATCCGGTTGGTGGCGTGGCGTAGTTGGTAACGCGTTTCGGCTGAAACAGAGTTACTCTACGCCGGGCCCGGTTAGTACTGCGATGGGTGACTGCCGGCGGGCAGGTAAACCATCTTGGTGCAAAGCCTGCCTGCCAGCTAAATCGACTCAGCCTTCTACCCTCCGTGGTAAAATGAGTAGTAACTCATTTATATGGGTTACGAAAGATGGAGACTTTGGTACAGCTGACTGGGGTTGCCTACCGGCCGCTGCGCCAGCCTGTGTCTGCAGGCTGCACACGGTGGCCGTGCGGCAGGCAGCTCTGGTTAGTGATGAAAGCGCATTAGAGGCGTGCGCATGCTCGCGACCATGCGCTATACAAATTGACGACCTTTACCTTTTATCTTTAACTGTGAAGCTATGCACTGCATAGGCAAAGCAAAGGGAAACACTTCCCTCCTAAATCCACCTAATGGCCTGGACCGGCCAAACCAAAAGTCACCAACAAGGCCTAATTAAAAAAGAGATGATTAAATAACAATTGATCATAATATTTCAGCTGAACTAGGTGGTGGTAGTTGGTTACTAGCAAGGCCGAGATGAGGATGAGGAGAACTCATTGTTGTTGACGATGGAGTCGTAACTGCTGGCGTACAGCAATGACGCAGGGGTACTGATGGAATGGTTGTTGACAAGGCAAGTGTTACTGCTGTCTAGTAGAGCACTGCTGCTGGCTGGACGCTGTGCTGCCATGCCGATGCCGTTGTTCGTTGTTGTACTCAATGAGTTCATCATCGTCGTCATTGTTGTTGTTGTTGTTGTCCGTGAAGACAACACGTTGTCGTCGTCGTCTCCCTCCTCGACAATTCGCAGCTCTTCGAAGTCACATGCGCCAGTTGTCTGTAGCCACAACACATCAATGAAGAAATAAAGAACACATGATCACCAGTGTGGACATATGCGGTCGTCCACTCAGCCATTTGCACGTATGTGCTTTCTTCACAGCTTAAACTGATTTATCACACATCACAGACAGCATCAACAATTCAACATACTGAGCATACGAAGAAACAATAGACAAAACAAAATAAAATAAAACTTTAATAATATGTCGGCCAAGTGCTTACATCTTAAGCAGCCATCCGCTGACATATTCGCACACAGCACCTACGTATTTTCATAGCTTGAGCTAATCTATGGCTAAAGTTAAAGTTAAAGAGTTAAAAACGAACTTATAA
>Ga0209671_1008447_pt1 | contig 10773 bp, 4 predicted proteins | sample WorMetHERISLAND2_2_FD_187401 | JGI IMG/M metagenome (GOLD analysis project Ga0209671, IMG submission 187401) | Marine gutless worms symbiont microbial communities from Max Planck institute for Marine Microbiology, Germany - Olavius geniculatus... | ecosystem: Host-associated > Annelida >...
ACTCATTGCATGTCGCCGTTAACAAGTGTATAAACTGATGTTTTGTACATTTATAACAGATATATTTTGTTATCGATATTAATAACTCCACTAAAAATAATGTTTTTCTACACAAATTTAGTGGTCGTTTTCAAAATTTATTGGTGATTAAGTGTACAAGATTTTGTTAGATTTGTTAAGATTTGACATTTCTTCGTTATACGATGTCTAGGTGGTTGCTTTTTTCCGGACGCAGTGTATTCTCATGTTGCGTGAAGTGGTATTTGCGTCGTCGACGCCGTCGTCACAGTTGCCAAACGTAGCTGCTGCAACTCCGTCGTATATAGAAATGTCTCGCAAGCATTTCAGTAATGCATACATATAATAATATAGTTTATAGGTGTGTTTCATCGCAGAATGTCGTATTAGGCACATCGTCTTTGAACACCCCAACGACGAAGAAAATACGCTACTGTCACAGTGGCGCGTGCTGCACCGGCCGACCTGCGCGACCACGTGACTTATGGGGTGTCTACACGATCCAGCAAACGTCCAGCAATTCACGTGTATTTTGAATACATTTGCTGGAAGTTTGCTGGACTTTTGCTGGATCGTGTAAACACCCTATTAGCCTGCCACTCTACAGTACTGGCCACAGCTGTCGAGCTGCCGAGAGCTGTCACTCGTCCTCGGGAAATGACGAGAGTTGGACGCACATGTGGACAGGGGAATGAGTGCATGTGGGGATTTTGTTTGTTGGTTGTAGGCTGTCGAGAATGACATAAGGCTTAGCGTAGAGTTAGGGTTAGAGTTAGAATTAAATGTCGTGTTAGGGCGACGAATCTAGTGACGTTCTGCAGCGAGTTTTGGGCTGAGCTAGTAGCCAGAGTTGTTTGGGCTATTTCGTTCGATTACGTACTTTGTGTCTGTCTTCCTGTCTGTCTTTCTGTCTGTTGAGCTGTCTGTCTTTTTCTTTTTTGGACTAATCGAAATTCCCGTCTGTCTAGTCAAGTTCGTTTGTGATCGTTAATAAAGCTGAAGTTCGTTTTAAAATTCTAATTCAATGTGTCGTTTTCTTTACGCCTACATGTACATCTTGGCAGTATTCTAAGCACTTATAGAAAACGCTCACAGCTACTTAGCTATGGTCATTGGCGTGAAAGGTAGTCATTAAACCATTTTTGCTGAATACTTGAACGCAGTGTTTAATTTGACCACGCTTCAGTGCAATAATAGAGGCTAGTAATGTTGTTGCCTAAACTGTCCGATTACTAGATGGATTGCTCTGTTATACGCAAAGAAACCATAGATGCTAAAAACATTGATTTGCAAATAAAAAACATAAAAACATATTTTTTATACTTTTATAAAAAAAACACATTATAAAAAACATGGATAAAACCATTAAACTGCAGATATTTCCAATCGCTACTTTTGTCGCCATTATACACGCAAAGAACATCTAACTTAGATAATTAAAAACAAAAACCTACCATTTGTAAAGACTAAAAACCGGAATGCACTCAATGTACAGATCAAAACAGCTGAACGCAATTTGCCCAGGAGAAACAAATCATATTTGTAATTTTGTACGTTTATGTTTTAACAAGAACAAAAAGCACGACATTAAAAACCATAAAACATTGAAAAATAAAAAAAACATAAAAAATAATAAAAACGTTGAAAAATAAAAAAAAACATTAAAAAACATGTTTTTTAAACTTTTATAAAAAACATAAAAAATGTTTTTCACATCTATGAAAGAAACTGGTTTCCACTTGTTATGCGTCACCGTGTAGGTGTTGGTGATCTTTCGTGATAGACTTTTTCCAAGTTATCACAGGCTGCGCTAAACCTTACAGCTGTTGTGTGTGATGCAGACAGCACTGGTCGACGAAGGCGAAGAGTGGCTCGTGTTGGTGGCGAATCCGACAGCAAGTCGTTGATGTCACTTGAATCATACGCCGCCACGCAACAACAACAGCAGCACGGTAATTAATCGACCTGCAACAGCTTGACCACTTACAATGGCATAATGCTTCAACACAATTACAAGTGCTGTAGGCCTACGCATGTGCTGCAGCGGCGTCTTGCGTTTTAAAAAAAGTTGCGGTGGAAAAGTTGCAATTTTCCGACGTAGGGTAAGTAAGTAAGTAAGTAAAACGTCAATTTGTATAGCGCATTGTCGTTAAAAATTAACCTCTAATGCGCTTGGCGGTCGAGTATGAATACTGCAAGTTCATAGTGTCCGCTAAAAACGAAACTGCGACAGGTCCGGTGTCAAATGTCAAATGTAAATTTATATAGCGCATTGTCGGCAAAACCTCTAATGCGCTGAACACACTAGTACTATGAAAACAAAAACGTTTTTAGCGACTGTCTGAAAATGTTTCCAGGACATTCCGGATCACGTAGGTCATCAGGCAGTGAGTTCCAGACAGTTGGTCCGGCAACAGAAAACGCCCGATCGGCGGCTGTAAGTGCTGAGACGATGAACGTGGTGCACGTGGCACGGAAAGTTGGTGACTGCTGGCCGAACGCAGACGCTGTCGGAAGACGACGTCAGAGACTGGCGAGCAGTGATCCATCAGGTACCGAGGTGCTTGGTTGTGCTGGCATCGGTACATCAGCATACCCACTTACTACTTAACTCGATCCGGAACATCAAGCTAGTGAAGCTCATTGTGCATGAGATCCGTCAGACCGTGATCATATTTCCGTGTGCCACTGACAATGCGTGCGGCCGCGTTCAGCACTCGTTGTAGCTTGTCTTGCTTGATTGTGTGGATAATGTCGATGAAGGCTAGCAGAAACTGTAATTGATGATTAATTAGTCACTGGGATGTTTGTCGCTTTGTTTCGAGCTTTGGGACATCGATGTCCGCTGTTTTAATCGTAGGCCTAGGCCTATATGGCGCTGGCGTTAGATTTCTTATGCTGCGTTCACACACGATATCTTAGTCGGTGGCAGTAGAAAATATGGCATAATATTTCGTTCGCAACCTCTAGCGTCGGACACACAAACAATATAGGCCTAATAAAAATTGGTTAAATATAGGCCTATACGAACGGCACATGTAGCCCTAGTAGACGAATAAAGCATCAATTGCTACGATCGGGTCTACGGTACACCTATTTTAAAGGTTTTAAATCCGTACTGATCAGGCTTAAGAACTTTCTAAAAAAAACAGTTGTAAGCCCGTAAAGACTCTTTCTAGCACTGATTAAGACAGCCATTGAATGGCAACCAAAAACAGCATTCGGGCCTTTGCTTTTGTGCCATAAAACACTTATCCTGACTTCCCTTTCATAAGACACTCGTCCGATTCACCAGACACGATTGAATTGAACAGTGTGTGAATGGTGACCGACTGCGGCAGAAAAGCGCATTAAAGCAGTTGTTTTAATGGATACTGTCTGACATTTTATTTAGTCTGCAGTCTTTTAGACGCATGATCTAATCAATTCTCGGCTGACAGACTGTCCTGCCCCTGTGTAGACTTACCTGCTCAGACTGAGTTAGGGGCCTACGGCGAGCGTCGGCGACACGAAACTCGACAATGCGATTTTCTAATTATTGTTCACGGGCACGGTTTCGGTTTTTATTTTGTGTTCACGGTTTTTTTCTCATTTATTCGATAAGCTTATCTAGCGTGCAATATCGTGCAGTGCAGCCTGATTATCGTTGTGTCTTGAATGCAGCTTAAAAAACAATGTATACGATACTGGTACGCAGGTGACCAAACTGTAGGCCTATTAAATTCCGGTCGCCAAGAAACCGCATGCATGTTGGTAGTTGCTTCACAATTATTGAATGCCCCTATTTCAGCCGAAATTTACGGATGTTTTCACTCCCACTCAGTGGCGTAACTAAGGGAGGCAAACAGAGGCCCTGCCTGCTTCCGGGCGCCAACTAAGAGAGGAGCACTATACTTCCATGGCTCAATTGTCGGAACGGTATCATCGATAGTTCTTAGTGCCTATATTTGATTAATTCGCAAATTTATTTCGTCGTTCGAGGCCAACTAAATAGGACACCATCTAGGCTCGATCAGATGTCGCAGACACCTCGCGACATTGCGTCCGACGGTTTTAGCAAAATGAACGCGTTTGACAGACATCGGCTTACAGACGGACGGACAGACCACGCTGTTGCAATACCCGGTATCACCGATGCCGCCTAAACAGGAAAAGCTAACTGTACATACATGTACATGGTGTATAGTGTAGCCGCGCTTTAAGAACTAGCTTCTAAATGTCTCTTGGCTATCTTCACGGCTTGCTGGAGATAGGCCTCCTACGTTTATCGGATTTCACGTTCACTGCCTGTCTTCTCTTAAGCACATCCGCGCGAAAGACTGAGCCGATCTCAATCCTTATCTTTTAAGCGCATTTTAATTTTGTTTATCGTACAGTGGTGGCTTGGCGTCGTAGTTAACGGATCGTGTTCGATCAACGAAGTTGCTATACGCCGAGCCCGGTTAGTACTTGGATGAGTGACCATTGCAAGACAGGTAAACCATCTCGGTATGCAACTAGCCGCTCAGGTGAACCCAGCCTGGCCACCCTTCGTGGATAGGCGCAGTGAGTGCCAGCGAAAGCTAGAGTGCTAACAGGCACACCGTACGATGCACTCACTAGCTGGTGTCTGGCTAACGAAAACTAAATTAAGGTGCTTTCTCACTGCGCGCGTCAACGCGATTGAAATCGATTGAACAGTTTTGGTCGTCGACGCTTTGCTGTTGTGGTCCCGTCGACTTCGAATTCGCTGCCTGACAGTCTTCGTGACCCAGAACTGAGTCTCGGCACTTTCAAACGTCATAGTAGTTGGCTCATGAATATGCAACACGCGTTGACACGCGCAGTGAGAAAGCACCCTAAGGCTTTGCGGTTGCATGCGGAAGTATTCAACTTTCACGTTGCGTAGGCCAATCACACAGTAAGCGTCACACAACGCACGGTGTCCATAGCATTTTTACGCACGAGAGCTAGCATAGCTATAGCTATAGCGCGTAATAGCTATGGTAATTCTGTCTGTCTGTCCGTCCGTCTGTAAGTCACAACCCGGTACCGTTTCAAGACCAGGCGAGATAGAGACTTCGGGTTTTCACCACATGGTAACCTAGTCTCTAGTATTTCGTGACAAAATTTCATGCCGCTGGGTAAAGGGGGTCCCCCTGAACGAGGGGGCGAAACAAGGGCACCCCCCTTTAAAAGGCGTTATTATGCCGCTATTGGCTCCTCCAACGTGAAAATGGTTGCAAATAGGCACAGACATGCTGCTTATCATAACAAGCACTGACGACGAGCTTCTTAGAAATGTCAACATCGATGACCATGAATCCTAAAAATATTGATTTTAAGTGATTTTTTGGCGATTTTTGGCTGCAAAAAAGTGAATTGCGACGAAATGGATGCAGATAGACTAAAATTACCTGCGAACAGGAACTGCTATAAGCTCTCGCGCGTCTCGTGAGCATTAGCTCAGATTTCTTGTACAATCACTACACGAATCTATCTAAACTGGCCGGCGCGGCTGATTGGCACAGTTGTTTGCATCGCACGTGACTAGCATGGAAGTTAGAAGGAACAGTGTGGAAGCATTTCTGTCGTATCACGTATGTTATGATGTGACAAGAATAGACCCAATTAACGTTGCATAGAAACCACCGGTTAGCTAGCTATATTCCACGCCGATTCCTCTAGGATTAGCTACAAGATGGTGATACTGCACACTGTATAGACAGTAAATAATGTAATCAAAGGCGTATACAGAGCGAAGTAACTGAACTGAACTTACATGTTTAATTTTTAGCGAACTAACGTACGTGCGAGTAGTCACCGACGCCGTTAAACGGTGCTTACTGTAACACATTACTGCTTGCCCATTGGTCAGTTCGTCAAAAACTAAACCAGGTCAGTTCAGTTCAGTTCAGTTTGGTCGCTCTGTGGACGCCTTATTAAGCATTAGATTAAACAGACAGTATCGGATTGGAGCCTTATTAGTTCACGAGCGTACCGCGTACGCGATCAACAACGTTTGTCGGTGAACAAATGCTTGGTTAGGTTAATATGTCATTTCGTGCCCAGACCCATACTCAACTGACAAACGAAAATCTGACGAGGATCCAACAATAGCTTATTACTTAGTATTTAGACCATTTCAAAACGTCTACAATGGTGTGCTTACACAGCTAGTAGATCTATCTTGACAGTTGGAGAACCGACGACGCATTTTTAATCCTTTAGCCCTAATGGCTGCATTGACTTTCCTTGGCGTAAGCAAAAAAAAATAAAAACAAAAGAATCCAAACCGAAAAAGCCAAAGAAAATTCACAACCAATGCATCTCAATATTTGTAACTTGCAGCATGACGCGCCAATTATTGCAAAAAGAATGCACCTGACTAAAATCCGTTGACTGCAATGGGAACAAGAAGCCCAGCTGTTGCTAGGATAGCCAATCGTACTGGTTGTCAGTGACCTTCAAGCTCATCCAAGGTCGATGATTTTCATGTCATTTGAAAGCCAATATGCGACTTCCTATCAGTGATCAATAGCAGGCTAAGCCTTAGCCTATCTTGCACCGTTTAGCCACAATACATCCGTGACGGACGGACAGACAAACGGACGTCAACTACAAAGTGACAACAATGCCAATAGCTCGGCCGTTACTTAAGTATGGTCAGCTAATAAAAGCAATAGAAATAGTTAAAAACAAACTCACTTCTTGGTCACTATAGATATTTTTTAAAACACAGTCAATTCAACCACTTCCAATGGGCTACAGCTAAGCACAAGATATAGCAAATACAATATGTTAACATTTCTGACATATAGTGATAATACTATAGAAATTATTCACAATTCACCTTAATAGATAGCATTACAAATTACAAAAGCAACCACAATTATAGTGCATTGCCACGTAGTCTCTTTGGTATAAACAGGTCTTTATACCGACATTTAAAGAAATTAACAAAGATTTGCACACACAGATAAAAACAGCAAAAAACTAGCTATAGCAGACTCCTCTAAAATAAAACATCCATAGAAACAAAACACAGTACGCTTTATAAAATAAGAAACCATTAAAGTGCCACAACATTCATTATTTGGCCTCTTACAAAAATCTAAAAAGGATGTAGCCAGAATTTTTATTTCAGAGGGCTAAAATCCACACCTGTTTCCCAGGATCTGTTCCCAAATCCTACGTTTGAGGTTGCAGGTAAAGCCCCACCCACTCTACAGACGTTAGGCCACTCTGAACAAAAAAGCACAAACCGGTTACAAGCTAGATAAGCCAACTTGTGTATAAACATATCTGAGAAATCTGACATCTGACAATTCATCAAGAATAAAATCTTCATATGATCTAAGTTATTGTTAACGTTTTGACAACTGCTGCTGCTGCCTTCTTCAAAACTACTCTCCGCCGCAGCGACACCTGGCGGACAGACAGTCATTCAGAAGCCAGCAGCGGCTGCCGAAACGCCAACAACTTAGATATAAAGATTGTATTTTGATGAATTCAATGTAACTTATTCGTAAACGCAATCTTGATGACTATTTGTATAAATACTCTAACGCAGCCAAATTCATATAGAGACAGCACAGCAGTGGGTTACCACATGGTTAAAAAAGAGCAAAAGAAGAACGAAAGGGTCAACAATCTGATATGATACGCTTGGCCTATAATGCAATGTCGGCTGAAATCCGCAAGACTACATCCCCGCTACCTGAGCTAAATGTATTTATTATCCACAACATACTGGTAGCAGCAGATAGGAATGTGGTGACTTGAGGAGAGATCACAGAATGAAATGATAAGATGTTACATCATCAAGTCAATGCAATCCAGCACCGTTCGTGCTAACAAATTCATCAACGGCCTGATTTATATAAACTAAACAGCGTTTGTACAAAATGCTTGAAAACCGATGCCATCCATTTACAACTCAACAAGTCGACAGACACAAAGCTAACTGCAACTTAATTAAAACAAAATTTCCTCAGTAAGTATGCTATTATATAATTATAAAAGTAACGGCACCTGTGTCCGGTAAATATTGAAATGGTAAAAGAATTATATTACATGCTTTCAGCTGGATGATATGCGTGATACAATTTGCCAATTTGAGGCACATACGCATTGCTGGCAGCCCGTAATGTACTACCCTGCTTCACACTCGCTGCTGTAAAAATCACCAACTTATCACGTACAAATCACGGACACACACGAACACAAAGTAAAATTGCAAAAAACTTCAGTGGCGTGGAATGTTGATAAAACGGCGGAGGGATATACTGCACTTCTATTTTCAAAATCGAACTGGGGCCAGATTTTCATCTTCTAATCCGGTCGTAAGATACCCACACAGTCTAGTTTCATACAGATCGTACATCGCAATATTGATCTAAAGTTTTTTTTCAATTTTACCAAAATGCTTGTTTGTTATTATCCTTATACATTCATATTTTATTTATATTTCACAAAGTAGTGTAGAGACACATTTATGATGTGGTGGGAAATATAATAATTACATTATTGCAAATTGACTGCAGAGTGTGCCAGTAGGATTTTGAAAATCAGTCAATAATTGGCAAAAATGTGGACAAAAGTAAAATGCCACGTTTTTTATGGCCCACCCTGTAAATACCACAGCCACATGCACCACTAACAGAATGTACAGCTACGCAAATGGAGCGCATTTTTTATTCCCGAAATCAAAAAAAGCAGATTTACATAAAACCTTCGAATAATGCTCCAAACGCCATAAAAACAAATGACTTTAACATCAACGTTCTAATGGCTGAAGGTACCAAGAAAAGGCAAATGGGAAAATATCGACGATTGTGCCATGACTATAAGGGTAGATACAAAAATACTGATGCAGCTATTTATACAAAGCAACATATTTTCTCACAGCAGTACAACTTAATGTGAGAAAACTCAAAGTATTAAATAAACTAACAGCTTAATGATCTATAGCATTTGCACATTGTGATTAATAGGAGCACGAAGTTAATTAGCTACTACAGTGGAAAAATTTCAAAGCCAGTTGCAGCTTAAAAACAAGTTTCTTCAGTAAGTATATTACAGGCTGAATGTGACATACTGCAACCGAATAAAATTCACATAAAAACACATAAAGCCACTCCATATGGTTGGGTCACTCAGCAGACAAATCGGCGAATTACTGCAGGAAAGGAACCACAAGCCACAATAAATAAATCTTAAACAATCCTTCCCTACCAAAGGCAATGGTCACCCAACCACGCAATAATTATTAAATCTCCGGATAACATAATAAGTAAAGCAAAAACATTCAATCGACCAGCACTCGATCCATTCTAACATTGATTTGCAAAGTTGCAGCAAAGAACTAAGTTTATGCGTTAGCAACTACAATACTGTCACAAATAAAAAATTTCTAACGCCAACAAAAATGTACAAAGCAAAAATGAAAAAAAACAACAACAGAACTCAATAACTACCAGGTAGGCCAAAAAAAATACCCAACTTGTTTTTGGCAGAACTTTGTCAAATCTCCACCAAAGTTGGTAACTTTTGGCATAGAGATAGCCAGGATGATAGAATTATGTGAGGTACACTCACTGTCCACCTCTCGTAATTTATGTCAATACACTACCATGTGAAATGCAGATGCTCCAAATTGTTAAATAATGCTGAGCTGGTGTCCCCGTAAAAGTTGTAACGACTTAATTAAGCACACAATAAACTAAAATGCGATTTATTTAGCAGAATTATAAGTTCGTGTTACAAACTGCTTCCAAGGTATCAGAATTTATACCCAAAGTGTACACAATAGCTTAGACGTGACGCCATGTCTGATAGCAGCATTAACGATCAACTGATCAAAATACACAGCACTCATGGATTAGATGTATTTTGAACACATCAGTCAGCTATTTTGTTGACTGCTATGTTCGGTATAAAATATTTAATACCATGAAATTATTAAATTGTGGCGCCATCTGTTGAACTGATAATGAAAACGTGCGCAATCAGGATACTCATAACCATCGCGTAATGTAACAATTTGGAGCGACTGCATTTTACGCGGTAGTGCGTTGACACAAATTAGGTGACGTGGAAAATGAGTGTACCTGACGTAATTCTATCCTCTTGGCAAAAAATTATCAAATTTAGTGGAGATTTGATGAAGTTCTGACAAAAACAAGGTGGGAAATTTATTTTTAACCCACCACGTAAATAAATAAGTCCTACACTACGCTACAGATCCGGTGCTGCATTGTTGTTTCAGGATCAGCTTTAATCGCTCCATGGATGGCAATCGCTCACGTCGTCGGTGGAGGTGTCAGAATATGGACTAAATGGTTCAGGCAGTGCGCATGACGCTTGATTGACGGGCATCTGATTCAAGACCCACGACACATACTCACCAACGTTCACCTTCGTCCGCATGCTCTGCTCAATGAAACGGTGCTTCTGAACACAGCATGCAACAAAAAACAACCGAAAATGTACAAGGTGCTTAAAAAACAAGACCAATCTATTATTGTCTGTTCAATGCAATGCATAGCATTGGACAGAGTATAAAATCACCTTTGTGTTCGTGCATCCTAAATTTCTTACGCGATCTTCCTTCCACCTTCCCTTTCCCTTTCCCTTCTCCTTCCCCTTTTCCTTTCTCTTCCCTTTCCTCTTCTCCATTTTCCTTCCCTTTTCCCTTTCCCTTCTCCATCCCCTTTTCTTTCCCCTTCCCATTTCCCTTGCCCTTTCCTCTTTTTTCCTTTCCCTCCCCTTTCC
>Ga0209671_1008449_pt1:0-2500 | contig 10771 bp, 5 predicted proteins | sample WorMetHERISLAND2_2_FD_187401 | JGI IMG/M metagenome (GOLD analysis project Ga0209671, IMG submission 187401) | Marine gutless worms symbiont microbial communities from Max Planck institute for Marine Microbiology, Germany - Olavius geniculatus... | ecosystem: Host-associated > Annelida >...
TTGTGTTGGAGCTTGGAGCTGTCGGTGGACACTTCGAACATTCACAGTGACAATGGAATTTTGGCATTTGATCATTAGTTAACTGTGTTATTTGACTTGTTTCAACGATGTTATTGAACTGGTGTTGTAGCTTAAACATTTTTTCACGCTGAAAAATCGGTAAACGGTCATGTTAAAAAATCTATAACTTCGTCATTTTTCAATGGAATCAAATTTTATTTGGCAGTTAACCGTAGCACAATTTAGTAAATAAATCTGTAAATTTTCAGATTAAAATGCTAAGCGGTTGCTGAGAAAACAGCAAAAAAACTTTAAGAGGCTACTTTTTTTGCCGCACCCTGTATATCGCAACCGATAAATGATTAGTAGTGCACTTCAGTAAATTTGTTCTAAATAGTCTAAGTGAGTGAATCCTTTCTTAATCATTATGCTTTAACTAAAGTGATCTTTACGTCAACTTGGCAACGTAAAATTCAAGAACTGGTTACGTTGCATGAGCTTGCGGCTCGCTAGTTTCATATTTATGTTTCAGATTTAAATCATCTTTGCGTGTTTAAGGAAGCTAAAAATATTTGTTTAATGTTACAAACGTTTTAAGCGTTTAATTGCCAACCGCAGTACTTAGTAAATAACTATTAGGTATTTACGCTTTTCTGCCTTTTTCTTCTTCTTCGACGTATGGTCGAACTTCAACAAGTTGAAGACTCCTGACCTTTTTTGATACTTTGGTAGTAGGGTTTTTCAGTCGCAGTTTGTGTCGCTTGTAGTTGCGGCACCAGTTACGATCGTTTCACGTAGAATGTGTATTTCACCTGTTTACCTTTAATACGAAGTTTAAATGTTCATAATTATTTTTAGGTGTATGCTGTTAGCTGCTAGTTAAAGTGCTCGAACTGATAATTTTTTTGGGCAAGTAAGGCTGCCCTGTCAGCTGAGTTCTGTAGCCAACACTCTGAGTATCCAAGCCATATATTGTGGGTCTGGGGGCGAAGTGATTAGGATCACCGACCGGTGATAATAACCAAGAAGGTTAAACGATCAGTGATACTAGCTGCGTGAACTACGATCACTGACTGGGCGACACCGTAATATTTACGAGACAGTTATTGCGTGCAGTTCAGGATGTTGTGACAAAATTAATAAAAACACTGTAGTTATGACCTCTACTGTTTATCCGTTTATAACAGTTAGCAAGTAAGTTCTCCACCAATTTAAAAGCGACACCAAATATAGTTTCTGCAGTGTACGTAAAATAACGTACATAGTTTGCATTGCATCAAACCATGTAGAAGAAAAAGAAGAATTAGTAAGTAAGTAAGTAAGTAAGTAGGCAATTAAGTAGGTGCATATTTAAAGTGTACAATGTCAGCCAGTGGCCGAATCTGAGGTATTTCAATAAGATTTCGCATAGACAACTAGGTCCTTTGCAAGGGAGCTCATCCCTTTTTGGTGCTTTGAGCTGGCGAGGGTTAAACCCAATTAAGCTAGCATACAACCGAAGTCAGTCGGATGGCTGGCTCTAATTAACAGCCAGCGTCTTTTACCGACTGGGCCAATATACCAGCAGTCCTGGCCACAGGGCTTACTGTTACACAGAACTCGCCGTTTCTTCTCTAGCGATGGCCATAACCACTGCCAGTACTCATGTTACCATCCCACGGAGGGTAGAAGGCTGAGTCATGCTAGTTGGCTTGGCTTCGTACCATGGACAGTCACCCATCTAAGCTCTAACCGGGCCCACCATAGAATAACTTTGTTGACTTGCATTTGTTGACAGCATGGCATAGCGGTAACGCTATGCCATGCTGCCAACCAGTCATGTAGGCCGACATGTAATCATGTAGGCCGACAAAAATTAAGACATAGGGGCCTAAAATTGACCGTCTTATAAATAGTGAAATTATGGATATTAGATAGCTCTTTTTGAACCTAAGTAAATGCCAATATCAGGTGTTCATGTAATGGTGAAGATAGTCTGTTTAATTATGATTAAACAAGACCTTGATTTTTGCTAAGTTTTGTATTACTTACTTTAGTTAACCACAAATGGCAACAACACTATATACAATCGCTGGTCATTTATTTTCACAGATCGGTAATTTTGGCATTGCAAAGTAGCTTAACAAATCGGTGATTTTAGCATAGAAGGTTAGAATCACCAATCGGTGATTCTACCTTCTTGATTATTTTCATCGATCGGTGATCGTAACCGGCCCCGTCTGGGGGCGGAACCTCTTGTGGGGTCTAGGGGCAGAGCCGCAAATGGGACTGGGTTATAGGAGAAAACCCTCTGAAGCTGAAAACTTTGTAGCCTGTGCAGTTGCACGATTAAAATTGAGGCAAAGTCTTGAATTGCTGATGATTTCTGTTGAATTTGCAGTGAACAGTCTATATGGTAAGAAGGTACACTCTATTCTGCATAGGTCCGCTGTATGACGTTAAGGTGCATTAGCATGCATGAGCTAGTAAGTATTATTACATGTTAAACCTAACAGTGCAA
>Ga0209671_1008449_pt1:7500-10771 | contig 10771 bp, 5 predicted proteins | sample WorMetHERISLAND2_2_FD_187401 | JGI IMG/M metagenome (GOLD analysis project Ga0209671, IMG submission 187401) | Marine gutless worms symbiont microbial communities from Max Planck institute for Marine Microbiology, Germany - Olavius geniculatus... | ecosystem: Host-associated > Annelida...
ACGAATTGTTGTCGATGTCATAATTTATGTTTTTAACATTCTTCTTGGGAGTTTGTATGAAATGGCAGGTTTATGACAATCTCTTCCGCCAGCTGTTCTTGTCTTTAGCTTTTCTCTTCGTGTTCTTGTTCTTGCAACCATTCGTTTTGTTTACTCTCTTAATGTTTTTGTAGCTTTCAAGGTTTACTGATGCCCCCTGCTGCTTAGCTTTGCTCACAATGTTGCTTAGCATTTGTAGTTTCATTTTCTTATTATTAACACTTATTTATGACTTGCATGTTTTACGGAGCTTATCAGTGGCATGTGAAGGTTAATAATGCTGTCGGGTTGTCTGTTTGTGTATCATGCATGTAGGTTGAGTCCAGTGACCACAAGCAAGGTTGTGTTTGCTGACGATGCCAAGATGAGACAGTACATTCATCCTGACATGCTGCCGGATGATACCCCCGGTGTCTAGACAGACAGACAGGCATGCATGCATCTAGACAGAGTTTGTTCACCTAGCCGTGACACTTCCTCCAGACAGAAAGACAGACCCTTGTTTGGCCATGCCGGCAGCCAAGAACCCGTGACAAACTCATCTATAAATGAGTTCTCTTATTCTGGCTAGGAGTTGTCGAGGGCACGAAGGTCATTTCTATTGTGTGGGGTTTTCGAATTCTTGGCCATGGTGGCAAACACATTTTTTGTTTTGTATTCGAGGACCAACACCAAACATAAAATTAATGCTACAGAGCACCAGACGAATCAAAACGAATGTCATAGAATTTGAAGTCGTTTGGATAGTTATTTGTTGTGTTTGGATCCTCGATTGCTTTTCCTATGATGTGCACACACCTAGACAAACAGAGAGAGACGCAGGAGGACAGACAGATAGAGATACAGAGGTAGATGAGAGAATACATCCACCTCAACATGCCTCTCTGTCTGACAGTAGGTTGTTTTACTGCTTCACTGAGTTGCTGTGAAAGATACGGACACACAATTGGACACATGCAGAAAGTTCGGAGCCTTATGTTGGTGGGCAAAAATACCCTGGTTTTTAGTTGAAGGCCTGGAACGTGTGACTTTACTTTGTTCAAAGGTTACCTGTAAATTGTCTGACAAAGACAATAAGCCACCATGTGATGTAACCGTTGCAGTGGTAACTGTGAAGAGTTGAAGAGCATAATTCTCTACCATGTGGAATTGTGCGTATCCTGAACATCATGTTTTGATTTCTAGTATCATTTTTGCCACCCCACCACTAACCCACCTCTGTCGTTTTTGCTGCCTTCGCATCTACCACTGGTGATTCGGCATGTCTGTGTGTCTGTCTATCTGAGCTAATTAGTTTTCACCGATCAGAGTACGCATAGTTTGTATCATAGCAGATGCTGTATATTTTATAGGTGTCCATTTCTACCAGTACAGATATAGAGTGTTAACGTGCAGCATATTGTGCCAAGCTGTGACATGTAGACTGATGTTGCATAGTATCTCTACCGAGAGGGGTTATATTTTAACAGCACAGTGTGGACTCTTCTGAGTTTTGTCTAGTTATGGTATACTTGATATGATTTACACAGACATGCATCATTATTGTGCATCATTAGTTTTACTCCATATCAAATGTGCTACTGTGATAATGTAGGCAATAAGCTGGGACTGACACAAGATGTCATTTCGCTTCACGAGTTACTGATATCAAATCAGCTTGAGTTTCTATGTGATTTGTATGAATTTTCTGTTGTCTGTGTTGTTAATTGCCATTCATATATTCACGTAGTTTATATGTTTAGTCATGCCATTGATTTAATGTGTGTGTCATTTGTTTGTGCTAACATTCCTTTTTGATCCTCGGTTTATGTAGTACCAGTTGTAGCTTGTGTACAAGAAGCGATCTTGTGGTTCTAACTGCCTATGGTCCACTTTCCAACTTTTAACCAGTCAGTCAACTTAGCTCATTAATATTCATGATATCTGTGCTGGCGACTCAGGTTTTTATGTAACCACGTGATCAGCCTTGTCCAGTCATTACCTAGTAGTGAATGAATGTAAACTGGTGGTTATAGCTGACCGAAAGAACACAACTGGTTCTAGGTCAGTATGGCGGCAGTCCTGGTGATGGGCCTAGTTCGATTCACATTCATATTATTAATATCATATGCATATGAAACACGTGTGGTTCAGAAATATCATGCATATGAATTGAACTGTACTGTGTATTACCGTGCAGAACTCGCCTTTTTTCCTAGCAGTGTCTGCCCATGGAGGGATGGCCAGGCTGAGTTGCCCTGGGTAGCTGTGTGAATGGGCAGTCATCTCAGCACTAGCTTGGCTCATGTCAAGATAATGAGTTAAGCTACAGTGTCAAGCGGTTTGATAATATTGTTTAGTTCAGGGGTCTCAAACTTGCGGGCCGCATGCGGCCCCCAAAGGCGTTATTTGCGGCCCGCGATACATTGTCTGAAATTCCAAAAATTTAGGATAAAAATAAGTCGTTTTTATTTATTTCACAGCATTTTTTAGTAATCTAGCAAAACTACTATTTTTCTCATTTGCGTTCTCTTTAGTGGAGCCGCATGCTGATGCTGGCAGCGACCAGCGGTGGCGCTGGCAACTTGGACCATTTCTCATGTCTTCATGTGGTGGGCTTTGAGGTCAAGCCACGGCACCTGAAAGATTATGCAGATGTCATTTCTGGATTACTTGTAGAGTTCGACCGATGTTTCAAAAGTTCAATAATCTTAAACCACAGTTTGCACTCTTTGCTACTCCATTTGTGTTGACGCAGAAAGCGTTTCCGAAGAATTCCAGATAGAGGTATTGGATTAAAAGTGTGACAAGCAAAAGTAGAAGTACACGACGTTGGTGTTTTTGATTTGTACAAATTTCTTTCTTGAGAAAAGTATCCAAAATTATCTCTGCAGCCTCCGAAATAATAGCGATGTTTGGCTGTAAGTACGTTTGTGAACAGTTCTTCTCGTCAATAAAGATAACAAATCCACTTTGTGATCAAGGCTCACTAGTAAACACCTGAATGCAACATTGCGATTGGCTAACACCTGTGATTTTAAGACTAACGTCGAGTCACTGGTTTCTGCCAAATCAGCGGTAAGAATTTGTCAGAGACGGGAAAAATCTGAAGTTCTAAACTATACTCTAAAAATAACTTCTGTAATTTGTATTAATTACTGCATTTACTGCATTTTGTCATCTCTAAAAACAATGCGGCCCACCGACTGAGTGATATCTTGCAGTGTGGCCCGCACCTCCAAATGAGTTTGAG
>Ga0209671_1008450_pt1 | contig 10771 bp, 5 predicted proteins | sample WorMetHERISLAND2_2_FD_187401 | JGI IMG/M metagenome (GOLD analysis project Ga0209671, IMG submission 187401) | Marine gutless worms symbiont microbial communities from Max Planck institute for Marine Microbiology, Germany - Olavius geniculatus... | ecosystem: Host-associated > Annelida >...
GATAGAGTGTTTGGCAAAGCTTTGTGAATTCCGTTTTTTTCTACGCCACTGATTGAAGAAAAAGAAACAAAGAAGACAGCCAAACGATGGATAGCAAACATAAAAATAAACACGGACACAAGAAAACACTTTGATTCGGCAGTTCCTATTGTGCGTAATGAAGGTAGTAAACAAAGACGTTTATAGTAGCTTATACTAGCAGTCTCGTTAAAAAAAAGAAACGTGACGTGCTTTACAAAAATCTAGGCTTAAAGCCGACTTCATATTCTCAGCTCGTCAAGATATTGTACAGCTTGTTGCACGACTTGTCGTCCTGCGAAACCACGACAAATCGACCAGTAGAATTTGGACTTGAACCGTCGACGAAATCTTTCTACTGTTCGCAGAATCATTACTCCAAATGCTGCACTGACGTCCTTCTTGTTTAAAAGTCGTGTCTCCTTTTTGGGACTGAATAACAAAAAGAACATTTTCTCTTTAGCGTCGAATTGTCTTGGCCATTCTCGGAAGTTTGCTAAGTTTACCAAAAGATTTGATTTTTGATAGGTCGGATTACTTATACAAATCACACGTTTCGTATGTAGGCCTATAGGTCTTGCATTTTAAGTGACTATTTTTTCATTCTATAGTGAAATATTTACGACTGTATAAAAGCTTACATTTAAAGCGTAGCGTAGCTTTGACACAACAAAATATTTTTGTTAAGCTTATAATTTTTGTTTTTTTAATTTGAAAGCATCCTTTTTATAGCGATGTTTCGTAACATCAATCAGAGAGACTAATAATTTTTGTACACGTTTCCTTCGTGCATATAACACCGCTTTTCGATGTATTCCGCGAAGCGCTTCGTATTTGCATATGCCGATGTCCGGCCTTTGAGAGTTGGTGTAACATCAGCGTGTATGACATTAATCTGAATGCGCGCTGCATCTTATTATACGGAGTCGCATCCGATATGCGAGGCATTAAGACGGAATATTTTATACGTCATGGTCCCAGTAGCGTACGCAAGATTTCACGTTGAGAAGCTTATCCCTTTTGGCTGACCGTTAGGTCGAGCTTTCGGTACGATGTGTCGCTGTCATCATTCTGTCATTTGTCTGTCTGTCTGTAACGCACGTATTGTGGCTAAACCGTACGTGGTAATGGGTCAGCGATGGTACCGTTGGATAAGTCGATGACGAGTTTCTATAGGCTGTCAATAGTAACTGTCTCTATCTGCTACGGTTTGGCCGCAGTTTTAAATGCGAATTTGCTGCTTGCAACCATTACTCACGTGCGTCGAATTATCGTAGCGTATCGTAGCGTTGATTGTAGCGTTTAATATAGCAGCGTCATCATAAACATATGAAACTGTGGTCACCTCAGGGTAACTTGTTTCTTTCCGCGCCCAGAAGTCGGACGCTGGTTTTCGAATATAGGCGGTAGGGTTGCCAGACGGGCTCCCGATCCTCGCGACAGCTGGGTTTTTTTGTTTACATTGCTGCAGCCCTTTTTGTTCTAACTTTTTCTGTCGCTGTTATTGTTTTCTTTCATTTTTTTTGTTTTTTTAAATCCCTTTATGATTTACGAAGTTTTTTTAAGCCCCTTGACTACTTGCTTACTTTGGCCTTGATTTTCGGCACCCCATATCGGTGAATTTAATATTTCAGTTTGCTTTCAGATGCAATTTCGCTTTGCTAGCCAAAAAATCGGATTGTCGCCTTTGCAGTAGTTATAGATTGCGTTAAACGAAACGGTAAAGCGATTTACCGATGACGTTTGACTGTTTGTGTGTGGTCTGATGACGTTGTCGTAATTTGTGTGAGCGTGTATTGTGCGTTTGTGCGTTGAACAGTGATCAGTGAAAACGAGGCAGACTCTCCGCAAGCATTCCCATCATTACCATCATCATCATCATCATCATCACGAACATTATCAGTGATGGAAACAAGAACAAAATACTGATGACCTAAGCCAGGGCCGGTCTGTTACAGTCATATAAAGCTACACGACCAAGATCACGACCGGCGACCAATAGTATAAGACCGAAACCAAAAGTAAACACCAAGACCCAGGTCGTAGCCTACTGAGGCTGGTTACTGAGACTGGTTAAAGACCCCAAAACTAATTATTATGATGGAAATACTGAGGACCAAAATACTGAAGACCAAGATTAAAGCCGGTATGGCGCAAAGACCAAAGCTGCACAAAAACCGCTACTGAGGACCAAAAGCATATGACCGAAATTAAAAGTATAACGCCAAGACCGAAGCCATACTGATACTGACTGGTTTGGTCGTAAGATGGCGAACTTAAACCTTAAGACTGACCAAAATACTGATGACCAAAACCGACGCCGGTCATGCCGTAAGACGCCAAAACCATATCATCGTCATCATCATCATCATCACCGTTGCCGTCAGTCGACCCGTGTCCTCGGAACTACTGGATCGCACGGTCTCGCAGGTGCTTCGCTCGTCTCGTCTCTGTACTGGACCAACTGCAGCCGGCGCCGGGCACCGACTCGCTGCCGGGCACGTGGTCACTCACCAAGCCACGCGACATTCAACGCACCTGCCAGTAAGACTGATTGTCTCGCAACGCAACGCAAGCAACGCAACGTTCTTGCTACGCACTTTTGTGATCACGCAGCTGACGCAAAATTCTGCCCAAGCGTGGAAGGATCTCGGATGCGGTTTAAAAGCCTGCATGGTTTTCGTCCAACACAACGCACGCAAGCAAACAACGCAAATATAAACGCGTCGTTTCTATCATTACGTCGTCTGCGTCATTTGCGTCGCAGAATTACGCAAAGAACCGTGCGTTGCGTACGTTGCGTCTGATGGAACACAGAACGAAGTCCCTCCATGCGTAATTTTCTGACGCAAGTGATGCTTAAAAGTACACTCAGAAAACGAATCCCTTACATATTGAAGAACTTCATTTCCTCAAGCAATTCTCTCATAATATTTTTTCAAATTTCCTGACGCAAGTGACACAAGAAAAGTACGTCGCAAGCTTAGAGAAAGCAACGAACGCAATGAATGCAAAAAAGTATGCAATCAGTTGATGCAAGTGAGGCAAATAAAGTAGTTAAAACTAACTAAACAGCTACCATAACGCAAGAATAGAAACGGTTTTTATTCTTGCGTTGCGTACGTTGCGTTGTTCGCGTTGCTTTGGATAAGAACAAGTCTAACAGACACCGCTTCTATCCTTGTGTATTGTCTGTTACGACGCTTACGTCTGCTGCGTTTCTTGCGTTCGTTTTCGTGCGTCGTCTGCGTAACTTGCGTCGCAGAAGTACGCAAGAAGTCTTGCGTTGCGTTGCGTACGTTGCGTTAAAAGACTCATTGTCTCGCATTGAACTCGATTAACCTGTCGCTGGTCGCCCGGTCGTGTGGACTAATGTGTCTCGTTGACGCTCGACCGCGTTCATGCGATAGCACACTGTCGACACGCTCCCACACTGACCGTCCGGTAACCTGACGATATGTCTACTCCATTCACGTTGTGAACGAGGACGTTGGGTCAAGACAAATCAAAAGTTTCTTTAAGGCAGCAGTTGACAAACCTCAATTGTACATTAAAAATAAGAAAAAGACTTCGCATAGACAGCTATATCCATTGCGAAGGAGCTCATCTTTTTTGGCACTTTGAACCGCCGAGGTTTGAACCTAGCATACAAACCAAGTCGGCCGGACGGCCGGCTCTATAATTAACAGCCAGCTCTTTCAACCGACTGGACCAGTATTCAAGCAGTCCTGGCCACGGGGCTTACTGTTACGCAGAATCGCCGTTTTTTTCCTAGTGACGGCCGTAACTATCGCCAGTACTTATTTTGCCTACTCACGGAGGAATGGCCAGGTCGAGTTGAGGCTAATCTCTGTCTTAAATTAGGCCTATGGACTAGTTAGGTCTACAATTAGTTGGTATACTGTGTGCAAGTCGTCGGAGGATGTGTTGACTGATTGCAACTCGTATGATAGCAGATAACTGTAGAACGTGAAGCCATAGACACATTTCGTATTTTAAGTGGTGATATGTGAAAGGAAATTTAACGGTGGCGATTACTCCTTGAATTTTGTCATCATTATTATTATAAGTAGGCCTTGAGTACGGCATTTTTTGCACAACCGGATGGTTTCATTGCATTAAAGCGAGTACGTAACGACGCAAATAAACTGAACTGACACGGTTTAGTTTTTAACAAGCAGGGTGAGCCTAGTAGTCACTGGCTGACGCGAACGTGCGCCTAGTCACGTAGGCCAGCGACACCGTTAGACGGTGCCTACTGTAATGCATTACCGCTTACCCATTGGTCAGTTTTTCAAAAGTTATACCAGTTCAGTTCAGTTACGTCGCTCTGTACGCGCTTTTCTCAGCGAGCACTATATCGGTATGCAACGTCTGTTACACGCCCACGACCCTTATGTAGTATATACCTAACGTCCGTACACCGTGTGAATGGTGTAGGCAGAACGTCACGCAATCCAGTCAAACGACGGCTTTATATTTATATCAGGCGCTGCGGCTCGACCGCCATGTATACGCGCGTAAAGTGATTTATAGTCGGCGAAAAACGAATCAAAGATGCAGCGGCGTCTGAACGTCCCTTAAGTCTTAGCGCGAAATTACGAAATCATCTTCGACTAAATTTACTTTGCTTTCATAGCGTCAGCAAAGACACGCGGCCTAATTTAATTCAACTAAAGTACGTCTGTCCAGTGCAGATGTATTATGCAGCCGTCCTTCTAAAGCTGCGCAATCATCACAGGCTGAACGGTAGTTCAAGCCATGGTTAACGGCGACTTCTCTTTCCTATGGGAAAGCCAAAAATTCGACCCCACAGAATCAAAACCCCTGATCTGATTGAGATAAAATTTAACATGGTTAATCACGTCGGCTAGATGACCCCACGTGCAAAATTGTATGTAGATGTGACCAGGGGGGCTTCTCAGCGAATAGGTGAAATATACGCAAATGTTTTCTATCTGTACATATACCTTTTTTCAGAAACTCAACTACAGGTCAGACCCTTCGGCGGATTTTTGCGCGCGATGGCTCAAACGGCGCGGTCTCGCGCAAGGATGTGCATTTTGGGAATTAAAAAACTGAAGTTAATATTTAACGTATTTATTCATAACAAAAATGCCAAAAAATTACAATAGCGCCTATGCGAAAAATTAGACAATTTTTTTAAACGGTCATAACTTTGGTTGTGTATAAGATAGAGTCGTATTTTTCCCCGACTGACCCTTGCTGCCATGGCAACAAAATATGAAACAAAAAAACTACAATTCGGATTCTGTAAGAAATATCTCCAAGATTTTGCGTTTAATGGAAGTGAATGAGGCTAATATAATTCCACCACAATTAACCTTTGTTGCCATTTGAATATCACGTGACCGCAAACGGTCAAGATCGTGATTGTGAAATATCTATAGCCAGATATCTCCGTAACTGATCAACTGTAGGAAAGCGTTATTTTACTAAAAAAACTGCAAATATAAATGTACAAAACATAAGTTTATACACTTGTTAAGGGCAACATTTAAGGTCATGCACATCGAAAACAGCAAAAATTACAAAAGGTGATATTATTCAGCAGCACATTGACACACAGTTAGGTTTTTTTAGGCGAACGTACTTAAGCAACGGTCAAACGGTTGACATGATTGTCGTCCGGCAGTCGGTCTGTCCATCTGTAACGAATGTATTATGGCTAAGTTTCAAGTCTTTGGGGCAAACTGTTTACACAAATAATTCGTCATGCGTGTTAAACTTAGGCATGCAAAATTTCAGCGATGTAGCTCAAAAGAACCATTTTTAAATTGGGGGTTGAATGGACGAAGGGTAAGAAAAATGTGCGTTTTTCATCGGAAAACTGGCCATATCTTGGAAACGGTGAAAGATGCGGCCAAGGTTACTATTAATCACTAATAGGAAGTGGCATAGGCCTACGCCCTTTCAGATAAAATAAAAAAATATGGTTCTTGGATGTCCTTGAAGGTCACTGACAACCAGTGGGCCTACGGTTGGCTATCCTAGTAATAGCGGGGCTTCTTGTATGAATAGCCGTGTCGTTAAGACGATGGATGATGAGAGGCGGTGTCGCAGGCACTGATAGCCTGCTGCTGTTAATCACATTAGAGCACGGACCAACGGACAGACGGACAGACGGGCGGACGCGTGAACGTGGCAAGACTGACAGAGAGGACAGCGGGGTGGTATAGTTGGACTGTTTGACTGACAGCGGGTGGGTAACTGGCGTTGTGACACAATCGCATGACGCCAATCGTCGCTGTCTTTTTATTCGTACTCTTTTACATCCATACGCAGCTCATCCTCTTTTTAGCTTCAGTTGCAGCAGAAGCAGCAGAACACTAGTTTCAGGATTACGCCTGGCTACTCAACTACAAAGACACCCAGCAGTTCTCAACACAACTGATTCGTTCTCTCGTGACACACGGTACACAAGCACCAAACAGTAGCAGCAGCAGGCTCTGTACGGGGAAGCACAAAATGAAGTAGAATACGGCGGAAAATAATAATAATTTTTATTTTTATTTTTCATATTATGTACATCACACGCGTGCAGGTGGAGCTAATGTAAACATATCAACGGTTCTTAGTCTAAGCCAGTCAAATAATGGTCAACATAGTCGAACGTTAATGCATTATTCGCTAACCAATCGTTTCCGAAAGCGCAACTGAGCAAGCACCCACGTAAAGCATGGGTTGACTGAAAACACCGGACATGAAATAGACGGAGCAAAAAGTGACAAAGATGAAATTGACAGATAAGAAAATAGCATGCAGGCTTATGTATGTTGGACTGTTTATGCGGCACTGTCTTTAGTAGTAGGTCTATCATTGCAGCAGCAGGGCAGTAGAGCAACCACTTTGGGTTAGTAATCCTGCGAGTGTTATCGTCAGCCGGTCAGACCAGTCGACGAGTTGCGAGGACGCACTCGCACAGCAGTCACAGACAGACAGGGATGAGCTTCTATAGCGTTAAGCGCCACCTCAGAACCGAACCCCCCTGCTGGGACATAACCTCTTCCATCTGTAATAGGGTATTTACACGATCCAGCAAACGTCCAGCAATTAGAACGTGTATTTCGAATACATTTGCAGGAAGTTTGCTGGACGTTTGTTGGATCGTGTAAACGCCCTATAACTGACGGACAACGTTCGGCCATGTTCGTGCATTGGTTGTCCGAATATGCGTCAAGATCAACACTGCTGGACGACTTGACGTCTGCCCAGTCGTTGTCCGTCTTTCGTCATTTTTCACAAAATTCTTTTTTGACTCTTTCTAGAGTAACTCGCTTTCTCCAGTGGATCCAGCAATAGTTTGTATCACTTAGGCTACTTTTAAAAAATCCTAATTGATTGACTGACTGATTGCTTGATTAACTACTAAGACTTGCACTTTTATTTTCAAGACCACTCGGGCCGCAAAAGAGGGTTTGCTTTAGGGGTTATGTTCTGGGGAGGGCTTATACGTCCGGACACCGGGGTGACGACTGCACTGCACTGCAGAGAAAACGAACCAAGGAACGGATGGGCGGCGCCGACTGTCAGACGTTCGTACAGAGTAGGTCCCACGAGGACGTGTGTACAGATAACCCCTTCCCCCGATCATAACCCCTCTTAGAACACACCCCCTCACCTCCTCTCCACCCTCACGAGGACGTGTGGAGACAGACACCGGCGTGGCGTCGTCGCAGTTTATTGCTTGCCTCTTGCAGCTGCAGCCGCTGCGAGCAACGGCGTCATCGGCAAATGTAAGCAAACGGCACCGACTACTGCTGCTCCGTCACACGCCATTGGCGTAGCCAGGGGAAACATTGGGGGAGGCTGAAGACCCACCGCCAAGAATCCATGATTAACACAACACCGAAAAATCGATTCGAGTCCGATTTGTCTTTAACCGTATCGCCTATCTGTAAAAACACTTAACAGTCATTTGCACCCACATAAACGACTTGAATGTCGACATGAATATGCGTTTTGAATAGCTCAAAATGCGTAAATTGCCTTTGCGGCCAAAGCCGGATCCCACTGTTAAAGCTTACAGTGATCTTCCACAACTTTTAGTCGAGTTTTTTGGGAAAAGTGGTCATACTTTATGCCGGCGATTTTTATTGTGTTTTAGGGTAGTACGGAAAAGAAAAAAAAGAAGGGTGAAAAGAAAGGGGGAGGAAAGGAAAAAATGGCGAGAAAAAGAAAAGAAAATGCTTCAGGATTGCCCCCAAGACAACTTTCTAGCGCCTAGGTTTACGTCACAGAGCGTTAGAGCTCATTGTCGTTTCAAAGTTGTTACATTGCTTGCTCACGCGTCTATGCGCCTCCCCCCGCCGACTGCAGAGACGCCCATATACTGCAGCCAGTGCCACATACCCGAGCACTGGGCGTCGCATTAGAGATGGTCTTTCCTTCCGTCGCGTTGAGAAATCGGATCGATACTCGATCGATCCGTCGTCCGTCTGTTTAGCCAGCTCATTAAGGCGCGTGTTAATCAGATTAGAGATGATTCGAGTCTACTGCTGTGCTGTGCCAGGAGGGTGCCAAATGACGTCATGGCACGCTGGCTGTCGTATCGTCTATCCCCTAAAAATCTGAAATCAAAAATGGGTTCAAATTTTCCCCTATGTTCTCCTTACATTTCTTTTTTCCACCCCATTTATATCCCCACTTTACTACTCTATTTTTATCCTTTCTTCTTCACCATTTTTGCTTTTATCTTTTTTTTCTTTTCCTTTCTTGCGTTCCATTCTCCCCTTCCTCTTCTCTGGGCCACATATCTTTTGTCTAGATCGGGGGTCTGTGGGAATGCTGTAAGCTCCACCCCAGCGGGTCTGGGTAGAGCTCAATAGCCACACAATTTGTAGTGCATTTTGAGCTAAAACAGCGATTGTGGAAGAACGAAAGCCTCTGCCTGTACCCGGGGGTTATTTCAGATGATTGTGTTTAAATTTGTACCCGGTGATGGACAGCTGGGTTTGCTCACAGGGCGTGGCAAGACGGAGACGACTGTGTGAGACGATTGGTAATCAAGTGTCAGTCATCATCAGACGAGGCTGTGGCTGAACTGGTGGTCCAGAGGCAGAGATATCAAGCGTACTCAATCACTTGCGCCAACTCGTCCATTTTCGCAGGTAACTGCCTCACACACTCACTCACGCTCACCCCAATAGATGCAGAAAAGACGTTCCGGAAAAAATTAAAACGTTAGCACGTTGTACACAGTACACCTACTAACGTTAAAAACGTCAAAAACGTGTCAGGAATGACGTTTTTAAACGTTGAATGAAAACGTTAACCTTAATTTGTTTAACTTCTTGCTTCGCTCAATGGGGTATAGGTGCAGTGCAGCTGAAAATATAGAGTCAGAGAGAAAACAAAAAAAATAAATGTGGAAATGACGTCACTAGAAATAATAAAAACTGTGGTTTAGTAATTCTTTTCTGTTGTTTCGAAAGTGCTTTTTCAACTTTTTTTTGTAAAATTTTAGTGAACATTTTTTATCTGTCCCATTGCTATAGCATAGCAGGGGATAGATTATAAAATCACTTGCGTCTGTCTCTCATTCTGTCAGTCTGTCAGTCTGTCTGTAAACACTCCTACGGCCGCAATTTTGATTCAATTTTGATGAAATTTTGCACACTGATTTGGGGCCCGAAAAAAGTAAGATCGAGTTTGTCTGGGATAAAAAAAATCTGATAACTCCTTCCCCTATTTTATCCCAATTTTAAAAAAAATTGCATTACGGCCTATGGAGACTTCAAACCGGTATAACTCCGTCCCCGTATAAGATAGTTACGCGCTGTGTTTGCCTACCCCCCTATTTTGGGGTCGGGCAATTTAACGGTGTTATTCAAATTTACCCTTTCTCGACCCCTGTTGCCATAGTAACCATTCAAAAAGTTGTAAAATTTTGCATTACAGAAAATGGAGATTTCAAAGCGGTATAACTCGGCCCCCGTGAAAGATAATTGCGCGCTGTTTGGACCTACACCCTATTTTTGGGTCCAGGTTATTCGATTGTGTCATTTGAATTTTTCCTCTGACGCCCCCTATTGCCATGGCAACGGATTTTGGGACAAAAATTGACTAGAACTCGGCCCTCGTAAAAAATAATTGCACACTGTCTTCACCTACACTCATTTTTTCGGGCCCGAGCTATCCGATGGTGTCATTTAAATGTTTCCCCTGCCGACTACAGTTGCCATGGCAGCAAATTTTGTGACAAAATTGACTATAACTCGGCCCCGTGAAAGATAATTGTTCTTTGTTTGCACCTACCCCTTTATTTTCTGGTTCACGCTATTTGATAGTTTCATTAAAATTTTTCCCCTGCCGACCCCCGTTGCTATGGCAACGATTTTTGGGACAAAATGAACTATAACTCGGCTCATGCAAAAGGTTTGCACGCTGTTTCGCTGTTTTCATCTACTCCTTATTTTCGGGCCCGGGCTATGCAGTAGTGTCATGCAAATTTCTCCCCTGAAGACCCCTGTTGTCATGGCAACCAACCGCTTTTATTCAAAGACAAAATTGGCTGCAAGCTCACAAGAGCGTCGTACGCTGAATCGCAGCTGCTAGGCTATATAGCGTGCCAATGGGACAGATACCTCGTTCCACAGAACGTATTTTTAGTTTGAAAATAAGAATAGTTGGCAAAATAAAAAAAGCATTGAAAACGTGATAGACGCGAAAGGAACAAAAGAAATCGTTTAAAACGTTCATTACATCTATGCGCTCACCATCAGTGCATTGC
>Ga0209671_1008452_pt1 | contig 10770 bp, 7 predicted proteins | sample WorMetHERISLAND2_2_FD_187401 | JGI IMG/M metagenome (GOLD analysis project Ga0209671, IMG submission 187401) | Marine gutless worms symbiont microbial communities from Max Planck institute for Marine Microbiology, Germany - Olavius geniculatus... | ecosystem: Host-associated > Annelida >...
CAGGCCTTCTCATCAGCCAAAGGCAAGTCTGGCAGATCGCCAGAGAAATTCATATCTGGACAATTGTTCACAATATATGATGATCTGCACCACAGGAACAGGATGGATCTGAAGCCTATGCAGTGGAGAAGGTTGGCTGCACATCGACCCTGGCCAGTTCGAAAGTGGTTCAGCATTGACCACAAGCTGAGCCCCAGCCGAAATCCAATCTGGTGCATTTTAGCTTTAAAAGACGAGATCTAGTGGCAATAATTTTTATTATTTTCCAACGTTTACTGATAATTTTATCAATCACTTCGAAAAGCACATTAATTTTGAAACCACAGAAACGGACAGTAATGGTACTTTACTTAGTTGGTCTAGGAATACTTGGTCTTGTGACCCACGATTGAAGTGAAACTGAATAAAGACTTCTTTGTCTCTAGTTTCAGCTATACTGCACCTACAATATTTGTCACTAAACAAGAGGTTGAATAAACTAAAGCAGGCGTTTTTATTCAACGTTTTTAAACGTTTTTTTCAAATTTTGTAGGATTTTTTACGTTTTTTAACGGTTTTTAATTTTTTGAGATGTTTTTACATCTATAGTTTAAACGTATGTTTATGTCCTGTCTGGAAGATTGGGAGGGGGGGGTTAATCCCTCCCCCTTGTCTACGACACTGCCCTTCCTTTTCTTTCATTCTGTCTATTCCTCTTAAAAGTAGGACCTCTTGAATCCAGCGAGGAGGTCTCTGTACGCTCTTCCAGTGGGGTCTGGAACGGAACCCAAGCCGAAAGTGAATTTGGTGCATTTTAGCGTTAAATATGACATCTGGTAGGAACAATTTCACTTATTCTGTAAAGAATTAACTGACCAAATTCAGTGCAGTTTCAGCAACGAAAGCAAAAAAAGCATGGTGGTACCACAAATTTAAAAATAGGGGATACAAATAATCTGCGAACGAAGCAAGCAGAAAAAAATTGGAGCACTGCAGAATTGTCGCATTTTGTGTTATGTGTATTTCGGTATTTTAGGCAATTTGCCATCCAAAAAATTTGCCTCCCCAATTTTCAATTTTTTACTTCCCCCAACTTTATCCAGAGACATTTGCCTCCAACGGTCAATGGAGTGGACGCCTCTGGTCAACTTGATGGGAGACTCCAACGAGTTGGGTCCGCTATTCCAAAGGTCCACTATTCCGAAAGTCTACTATTCCCACTAACCCTAAGGTTGACCCTAACCCTAACCTTAACGCAAATGTTAGCACTGTGGTGCGTATCTGCACAGTGGACTTTTGGAATAGCAGACCTTCGGAATAGTGGGCCGGTACTGACTCCAACAACAACAACAAGTCCTACACAGAAGTCATAACACAGTGCAGTCTAAATGAAGCAGAAATGTCTTCACGCTTCAGTAGTTATTTAAACTGTTCAAAGCTTGTGTTCCACTGTCGAAGTTCTAATAGCAGATGATGCCACAGCCACAGTTCCGTAACAGTAACATAGAAACAAACAAAAAGCAACCAAAAGTAATCACAGTCAATTCTGCACAGTCACCACTACATACGACCAGTTGACTTCAGTGTCATCCAATATTAGTGAAGGGCAGATCTCCTGCATCATCGTCTGCATGTGAGCTCATTCACCAATGCCCGACTTTAAACTCCTCATATGCTACATTCCTAACGTAGTGAGGAGCAGTATATGACATCAGTGTAATATTGAGGACCGACCGACCGACGACCAACCTCTGTTCCTGGAAGAGCCTTCTTGGAAGAACTTCAAACGGCTATATCTCCATAACGATGCTAGTTAAACGCATGGTCACTATGGAGCACCTATAGAAAGTCGACCCCATTATCTTTGAGGCGCCATATCTCCATAACACTGCCAGATAGATGCATGGTCACAATGGACCACCCATAGGAAGTCGACGACCGCGAGTCGAATGGTCACATGACCGATGACGTCACATGACCCCAAAAGGTCAAGGTCGTAACCCCATTATCTTTGAGGCACCATATTTTTATAACGGTGCTAGACAGATGGAGAGACAGTTTCCAATAATGATTTCGATGCCAGTCACTATTAGTATAATATTAGTTCGCTCTCAAATTGACGCCGGATCTCTAATACAAGTTGAAAGGAACAAAAAAGCACTTAGAAGAATACAGGAGAAAATAATGCGCGCGAGGAGTACATTAGACTGGTCACAATCTAATAATATTTCTTGTTCAAACTTGAATTATTCCAAGAATCTCGAGTTATCCCGAGACAAATAGGCAGTGTTTTAGCAATATCAAATCTCATTTTATCCTTGGGATAAAGTCAGAATAACATACGTCTTTGTCGGAGTTCTTGACAACTGGTAGAGTGTAGAATTTTGAGCCGTGCTCTTTTGGCAAAATGGAGTTGATGCCTGCCGCCTGCAAGCCATCTTGTGCACTTGGAGAAGTCATATCTTCCGCTGTATACAGCCAACAAAACAAACTATTGACTGCTGGCAACTGCAGTTCACTCGGCCAACAAGCTACAGCTGTAACTATCAGTAATGGCAGCTGGCTGTTATCGCTGCAAACAATGACTTATTACAGCCAAATTCTATTCCAACAGTCAAAGCCAACATGCAAACAGTAGGCTATAACCAGAAAAAAATGGGTGACAGAAATTGATCCGAAGCAAACAGAAAACTTGCTTGCTACCATCAACAAAATGCAGGCTAAACTATGCTGTATTCAGCACTCAAATGTTTATGCTTATTTCCCACCAAAGCAGGTTACACGTATTAACGGTAAATAGTAAACAAATAGCAAATAAACAATGATAAAAAATAGCTGAAACAAAATTAGCAGTGACACAAAACCTATGCAAAACAGCTGTAAGCTGCAAAATGTTCCATATTAAGATGATATTATTGTAATCTACCATCAAGTGCACGACAAGCAACAGTAGACAGTACAACAGAACGACGCACCATTTAGATCAAGGAAGATGACCGGAATGTGTTGTTCCATGCTAGCTGGATGAATCCTAGAAATCACACAATGTAATCTCACCCCACTGTACCATACACAGTAAGGCATCATAATGGCATTTTTGTTTTTTTTTTAACATAAAAAATTACCAATTTGTCTCCCAACAGAAAGATTTGAAATCATTACTACTGGAATAAAACTTAACAAAGTAAATTCTAACCTTAAGCATAAAAATAAGAACTTATACTATTATTACTACTATTATAATAACTATTCCTTCAGCACCATGATGATGTTAGTCAGGTGACTAAAGTCCTACAAACTACTAAATTTCACTAAAGACAAAAAGAATGAAATGGTAAAACCGTGCAAAGTTGGCAATTTGAACAGAGACCACAAATAGTAGTAACAGCAGACCAACTGTCAATACTCACTTCCATGCAAAACTAATCAAACAAAACAATGCAGAGAAGTTCTAAAATGCAACTTAAAAAGTTCAGACTGTAACCCTGAATGGAACCTAACATATAATTCTCTCAACATCAGTCAGAAAATCCCTCACAACTAAAACCTTGATGCAAAGTTGTCAAAAAAATGCAAAATAATCTAAAAAGAATCTGTTTAAAGTATGAACTATTTAAAGCAACAACTCTTCTAAACTGTAGTTACACTTAGAATGGTAACAAAATCAAAAACAGGCTGACATCATACCAGTCAGCTGGTGCCCCGGGAATTCCACTACCAGCAGTAGGCACAAGGACGGCATTACGTTCTTCAGTCAAACAGACCCATTGATCTATCAGACTTCTTTCCCTCTCCACATCTGCCTCCGACTTCTCTGTTAACAATGAAACATCCACAATGTAAACTAAAATAGACTACACATGATCATCGGAAAAACCCAAATCTTCACTGACATTTTGTATTGTCAGATCCAGATCATGACCCCGACTGTGACCAAAATCTGATCAACTCTTCTGCAGCCATGTACAGCTCCATGAAAAAACTTCTTTAAAATATCTTGCTAACTTTTTGAGCAATCTTGCACACAAACAGACAGACACCGATAAAAGCATAGATAACTGCCATCCTTCGGCAGATAAATTTTGTGTCAACTATTCATTAATAAACAACGATGCGTTGCCATAAGTTTACCAATTTGTTTAACGTTAACATTGTCTGAATATCAGGATGTGGCATCCATTGCATCATGAAAATAGCCAATGCTACCCAGACACTAAATCAAATCAGGCAGATGCAACTTAACTACATTGCTGTTAATAGCTGGTTAATAAAGACCTTCTTTGTTCATGATTCTCTGCAGCTGGTCGTCGAGGTAGTCTCGACGTTTGGCAAGCACATCGGACCACTTGTCACGCAGAATACTCAGGTCTTCCTCCTGGTAACTGTCCAGTCCTTTCTGTAGTTTAGACCGAGCACAAACGCAGCCGATCGACACCTGGTTAATGGACTCACAGATGATGGGAAGTGTTCCTGAGTTGTGAACGGGCCGAACTGAGACCAGAATGCGTCTTGAGTGGCCCTAGATATACACAAGACAGACTGTCCTTCGATACAACAAATAAGTTCAGCAAACTGTACAGTTTATCGTGCATCATGAACAGCAGAAAATAAAAAATAAAATAAATGAAATAAATAATAAAAACAGTCAGAACAAAAACATGAACTACATTCAATCACTATTCACTATTCATGGAACAGTTTCCTAGTAACTGCTGCATCAGCACCATCATTCGCGCACCATCATTCGCCAATTTTGAACAATGCCTTAAAACCAAACTGTTTACCTGAAGCTTTCTGCAACCTTCTTCAGTCCATAAACATTCAGTTTGATGCCCTGTACCATGGCCCTGTATTTTTAAGGTACCTAATCAACAGCAGCTATGGAGACTGATGTTTTGCTGCTGCAGGTCTGAAGCTGTGCAACAACCGTCCAGCTCATCTGAGACAAACTGACATTAGCTTCGAACAGTTTAAGCGGCTGCTAAAGACATTTTTGTTTGGGCGTTGAGATCGTGGCACACTGGGTGAGGTTAAGTTTCGCTAAAGTCTTGACTTTGGACTTACCTACGAGCTGGGCTTGACTTTAGTCTTGACTTTTGACTTGACTTTCATTTGTGGTCGTCCATCATTTTACACAACTGTCGAATAACTGCAATAATACGATTAGTTAAATTAGCATTATAGAAGTGTTTTCCTGGCCTATATTAATCGGATGATGTGTTCAATATTAGTTTGTTTGCCTATATGGCCATTTTGTGGATATAAAAAAAATTCTGTGTAATATTTGTGCCAGTGATGATGTCGTTACATATGCTTGTGTCGTCTGCATAGTTAATGCCGCTAAATAGTAAGTAACAAAATGCCTATTAGTTACCAGACACTGCACGTTATTTAACTGGACAAAAAGTAAATATTACCCTCAAATAATGAACTGGGACGTTCGTTTGGTCAAGGTAAACCCTAATTGTATTGTTTTCACATCGAAAATTTCCAGCTGATTTAATCTTGATTTTGGTCTTGACTTTGGTCTTAAACCAAAGTCAAGTCAAGACTTAGACTAAAGTCTTAGCAAAACTTGACCTCACCCATTGTGGCTAACTGTCAATCTTTGCCCTCAAAGCCATCTTACTTACTTATTTACTTAGTTACTTACTTACCATGACATTTACGGCACCTGAAAATTAACTGGCATAACAGCGAACCTGGCGCAGTTGATAAATGCCGCCGGAAGGGACTTCAGGCTTAGGACTGACTTCAACTGGCATGTACTCTCCTTGCTCACTGAGTTCATGGATCTCCACCCAAAGCTCCAGCTTCCGCGTCAACTCACTCCACCTACACACCACCAGTAAACACACACTCGGGTTTTTTGTTCAACTAAGTCATTTTGCCAAAATCATTCCAGGCTAGAATAGTTTGCATTAGTAAACTTTTCTAAATTGTTGTAACAGTACTTCTTAAAGCATGAAAAGCACTAAAATGGCAATGTAAAAAATATAACTATAGGCAATCCAACAAGAAGATGACTGCATGAAATAGCATTCTACGCAATCTTACCACTACAACTACACAAATGCAAGCATGAATAGCTCATTCACCGTGAAAGAATATCAGCTAATTAAACCAGAACTTCACAAAATGTCAACATGCATCAGCATGTGCAGACTTTTTGGTATACAATTACAACAAAAAAATTGCAAAAATCATCTCTACCGATCAGCAATAGATGAAGACTTGGCCCGCATCTGATCAATCTGCCAGTTCGGCATGGCACTGAAGCCGGAGCTACGATTACCCCACACTTCCACCGACAATGCACCATCTGCACAGTGCTCCAGGAACTCCTCACTCGTGTGAAAACCAAACTCCTACGACATCCACATAACACAATCTAGTAGTCAACAGTGTGAGCTAAATAACATGCCACAAAATTTTGGTCTATATCTTTGCTAAATACCGAACAATTCTCAGAATTCTTTCACCGGCACACTCTGAAGACAATTTGCAACAAAAAAGTCACCAAAGATCCCACCACACCTAAACACATTGCTACACTACCTTGTAAAATACAAATTTTCAACCCAAAGTCTGCTTGTGCACTATTTGGAAAAATCAAAACCAATAAAATATTGCTTTTTTACCCAATACAGTACTATTGCTTAATCTCAACAATGCACAAAAACATATTTTGTTAACTTTCTTGACACTTTGGCTGACATTTCATCCAACTGTTTCGTTTTTCAACTGCCTACAGCAAAATTGTTGACATCAGTATCGATAATGTTCTGCTTCAGACTAATACAGACTTCACCAGTCACTTCTTGAATTCATAAACATTTCTGCAGCACGTCATCTGGTAGACACACTGCTTTATGACAGTCAAACCTTGTAATCAGCTGGGTGTTGGGGGTCAGAGATCTGGATTGATAGAATTTATTGAAATTTTTTCATTCATTTCAACACATGATTTGCTTGGTCGATTTTCCCCAGGTAGTGCAAGAGCAGAAGTTGGGTGAGATGGAAACTTAAACAACCATTCAATATCCAGTAATGTCAAAAACATTCAGGCCAAAAATTCTTAAAATCTGACAACATTTCTTCAAGTTATGATCGATAATGTCAGGAATGTTTTTTCACGTTTTTGCGTGTTTCAACGCATATTTCGCTTGGTCTGCATTCCCTTGGTAGTGCAAAAGCAAACATTGGGTGAGGTGGGAAGCTGAATGATCATTTGATGGCAAGTTGTGTCAGGAATATTCACAGCAAAAACTATTAGAATCTGATAACTTTTTTTGAAGTTACAATTGAAAATGCTGAGGACGTCTTTTTGAGACACAATGTAGTATGAACTCATCTACCATGAGTAAGACCAGATACAAATTCATCATGCAACACAATAATTATGGTAACACATACTAATCACAGAGGGTAAAAAAATGGGGTAATGTGGTACTACTGCAGCACAGGTAAAACATTTCATACAAAGCCAGCTAGCACGGTCAACTCAGCCTTCTACCCTCTATGAAATGGTAAAATAAGCATCAGCTTTTGGGCCGAGTAGTAATAAATGGTGATGGTGAGTGTAGTACCTTACCTGTGAGTGGTTGAATGATACGACCACATCATCCGGTCGTTTAAGTTTGTCATCTGAACTGATCACCGAAGGTACGGTTGTCGGTGGCTGGGACCAAAACGTGTACTGACAGAAAACGAAATTAGACAGCACCGGTGGTAGACCACGTGCTTCCTTAATGCCAACCTGTTATATACACACCATATATTTCAATATCTGCCAATATAGATCACATACTTCATCTGCATTTACCAGCAAGCTCTATTTTTGTGGAATTACTTCAAGTTTAGGCTTGTCCCAGAAAGTAAACTTTCATAATTGTTGCACAAACTATTATAGGTTAGATACACTTGACCTGTTTCCTGAGCAACGGTGTCAAATTAAGCACTGAAGGTGACAATGTTCCTGACTGGGGCAGTAGGCTGCCACGATGGATCAGGAACGTTGAAGTGTGTGTTGCGTATGCTGCCTTGCCCTCTAGGTTCACGAAAGCATGTTTCCTGTGACAATAATGGTTATTAAAGTATTTCCGAGTTAGAGAGAACATGCTGCAATCATGTTGTCATGGAGGACAGGAACACTGTTGTGGCAGTACTTTAACCCTTTCGAGATGAGCTACGTGGGAGCCACGTACTTTCTAACTGCTCTCGCGGTTGTGCTCTGTGGGACCACGTAGTACTACAATAACAGGTAAACTGCACTATCAGGCTAGGGGATAAGTGCGTTGGCAGGCCCTTGGGTTAGGAAGTTACTCCATATGTATTATTCACCAGTGGATGTTGGGCAGGCAGCAGCTGGCTTTATAGTATGCATGCACTCAGCTTATGAACACAGCAGTAACGGTGGACAAAATAATTACATAATTACAAATAGTAGCAGAACTCTTACTAAAACAACTGCTTAGCATAGAAGATGTAAAAATGTTTAGAAACAGTGACTCTGAGTTTGACCTGACTTCACAGAGTTCAGGTATCTGGACACAGAGCTTTTCAACTGAGACAGAAACCGATGACAAAAATAAAAATGTTGCCAAATGCATATACCTGTCTGCCACTATTACTGGCTGCTACTAGGCCTATTATTATCACTAATACTAGCTAACTACTACTAACACTAACCATCGCCAGCACTACTACTACTACTGATGCTGCTGCTATTACTACTACTACTACTATAACTACTAATATTAGTAGTTAGTAGTAGTAGACCTGTTAGTAGTGGACTGTGGCCCACTGCTATAATGCTGGTCACTACTACTACCACTAACTACTAGCTACTACCACTACTACTAATAGCTGAAATAGTCCAATTATGGCTATGTGAATGAATATGTTGTAAAATACCTGTCTCTTTCACTCATATAGTTGTAAGTATTAACTATATGTAAAATTTGCAATCATAAACTCAAGTATTTCTGGACTATATAAATATATATATCTTGCATGAGGCCTCAGGTGCAGTAGTGGCTCGTACCGAAAGGGTTAATGGTCAGACGCCCATCATGTAGCCCAACAAGATGCAGCACTAGTAAAAGCCAAAAAAAGAAAATAATACTATGAAAAGTAACTGGAAAATCAGTAACATAAAAATCTAAAAACAACAGACCCGTGCATCACTTATGATAGGATCTGCACTATATTTGAAAAATGAAGATGAAAGTCATACAATAACTAAAAAAAGACACAACATCCGTCTGTATGCTAGAGGATACAAAATGATGTACCTGACAAACAAAGTTGACAGGAGACTGCACACTGGACTCATCGTCAAGATCAACGATGTTATTTGAACGCAATGCTGAAAGTGTGTCACCGGCATTATTACATTCAGACAACGAGTCATCGGGACATCTGTCCACCAGGCTGCCTGACAACCGACTCAGTTCCATTAACAGCCGACCAGCAACCTAAATATCAACAACAACGACCCAGTTTATATCAGGACTCTAAAATAATATAAAGACATGCAATGACCACGCAAGATGCACGTGTTACATAAAAAAGCAAAATAAGATAGTGAAATCTTTACTGAAATGACTGAGTAATTGGAATCAGGTGGCTTCAATTTGGCCAGTAACTGATTCAAAGTTACGACCTTACGTTACAGCATGATTTCAATGTCAGCTAGAAAAGCAGTCAGAGACCACAGACCTCCGCCAACGGCATGTTGTTTGCCAGGTGGCAGCACCATATTCGGTTTGGCAGCAGTTTCCCTTATGCCCCATTGAAAGCAATGTTAACGAAAATTTCAAAGTGATCCAGAATCCAGAATTCCAGATCACCCCCAAAATTGAATCACTTGTAGTTTTCGCCATTCCCGACATTCCCTGAAAATTTCAAAAAGATCTTTCCATAACTTTTTGAGTTATCTTGCTAACACACAGACAGACAGACAGACAAACAAACTCCAGCAAAAACATAACCTCCTTGGCGAAGTTAATTATATTCAATAACATGATACCTTACAGACGGTTTTAAAATAAATGAACAAAACTGCAGCATCAAGCTGGGAACAAATTAAGTCTTGACAAGAAAAACAGTAAATGATTCAGTGCCATGTTTAAGGACAGCACTCAAGTTGTACAAGGTGCAAGAGGCCTCAAGTGACTGTGAAAGGTAATGGCTGCAAGAGGATTACCATCACACATACAGTGAAAAAATTCCCGTGGAAAAATTCCAGCCTGGCTGTGACTGACCTCGCCCTGCTGGCTGATAATAGGAACGTGGTATTCAAGTTTAACATCATAGAACAAAGCCTCCAGGAAAATGTTAGCCACTCCAATCAGACTGTGATCTTCCTGTGATTCATAGAATGGATCATCTTTGCTGGGCGGTGTGTCATCCTACAGAAAAATAATGCAAAGCCACAATGTTTGCATCAACTTAATAATTCCCAACACTTTTCCACCACTAAATATCATCCATCGCTGGGTCAAAAATGCATTATCTCGGCCATTATGTGCCTATCTACAGTAAGGTCTGCCTGTCTTAGATTCATTTGTATATCATCAGCAAAAACTGCAACAAAATGTGTAATGTGCAAAACAATAAAACTTAGTTGAGCAACATGCACAGAGCATGCACGACTAAAAGTTCAATGTTATTATCAATATATGTAAAAAACTTACCAGTTTACAACTGTGTGTAAGGACGATGTGATGATATCAGTCCTCTAAAACAGCAAAAATCATTTGGGTAACCTTAGATGGGGCTATGCAT
>Ga0209671_1008453_pt1 | contig 10770 bp, 12 predicted proteins | sample WorMetHERISLAND2_2_FD_187401 | JGI IMG/M metagenome (GOLD analysis project Ga0209671, IMG submission 187401) | Marine gutless worms symbiont microbial communities from Max Planck institute for Marine Microbiology, Germany - Olavius geniculatus... | ecosystem: Host-associated > Annelida >...
GATCTGCCTACCGCTTTTTATCTACCAAATAATTTTTAAATAATAATTTAAATAAGTTATGTATTCATCCGGCCCAATCTCTTTCCGGCATCATTTTTGCTCCCTTTTCATTTAACCAAATCATTGTATTTCGTTTTGAAAACTCAAGGCTCCTGAGCCTCCGGCTCGTAGATACTGCAATTTGGTGACGCCATTACTACCACCTACTTGGTGATTCCAATACGTCCACAAAAATAAAGAGGGGGGGATTAAAATGAAAAAGTTAGCATTGATTTTCATGGTCATGCTTATTTCTGCTTCATTCATGTCATGTGCCACCAGCCCTGATACCGCCAGTCCTAAAACCGCCGGAACTGATACCGCGAGCCCTGACAAGCCGGGTATTCTGGTGACCAATCTGACAAAGGTAACTGCTACCGTCGAGGCGATTGATTACCACAGCCGGGTGGTGTGGCTCCGAGGACCAGAGGGCCAGGTGTTTGAATTGGATGCCGATGAAAGCGTTAGAAATTTCAATCAAGTCAGAGTCGGTGATAAAGTCAATGCCGAGGTCCTGGAATCAGTCGCGCTCTATGTACAAAGACATGATGGCGCCCAGCCTTCAGTCAAAGAAAGTGCAGCAGTTACGTTGGCGCCGCGCGGCGGAAAGCCGGGAATAGCAGCAGCGGATACAGTGGTAATCACTGCAACTGTGCAAGACATCAACTATGACACGCGCATGGTGACGCTGAAGGGTCCGGAAGGCATATCCAGAACCCTTAGGGTCCATGAACAAGCGCCGGGCATGGAAAAGGTCAAGGTCGGAGATCAGGTAGTAGCGCGATACACCGTCGCTGTTGCCATAACGGTGAACAAGCCGGAATAGAAATTTATTTTGGTGCAGAAAACCTGGCCCACTGGGTACGTCGGGAACCATAGGCTGGGCAGTGAATCCTGCTAAAAGCGGGAATGGAATGATGGAATTCAGGAATGTTGGAATGTCGAAGGTCCGATTGCGGAGGACTGAGTTTATTCGATGGGATCAATTTTATTGGGATCAATTTTATAAGGATCGCACGGCTAGGCTTATAGAATCAGACCAACCTCCGCTTTCGATTACCGATATTCCATTCTTCCACCATTCCAGTATTCCACCCGGACCGTGTTACGGACGGGATCGACCAAACAGCGCTGCTGCTGAACGGTGAAGGGCACAGCCGCCGGGATTACATGGTGCACTACAGTGGCGCCAAAATCGGCGCGGTTAGAGTCGGCGACTTTAAAGCGGTTATGGGAGGTAGCGTCGGCGGCGGACTGCCTCAATTCGAGACATACAACATCACCCGCGATCCGGGTGAAAAGTACGGCAAGGTTTATCCCTTATTGTGGCTTATTCAGCCATTGAACAACGTAATGCGGAGCCATATGGGCATGATCCAAAAGTTCCCGCACAATACCTACAAGCCATAATAGCTTCAGAAGAACAGGGATCTGAAGATCAGCCAAATGATCCTATGACTATTTGATTTGATCGCATTACTGCAACCGAGTGATTCCGGCACAAGCGTTGTGACCGGCGCTATACGACATAGCGTAACGATTGGGGCGACTGATGATCATTGTCACGTTACGGATGAGGGTGACTGCTAAGCGGCGTGAGACATTTCTGAACTCTGCGAGTTTGATCGCCGGACCGACAAAGGTGCAGCCCGGATGCATCAGCTATGGATTTTTTAAGAGTTTGGATGATCCGGACACCGTGTTGCTTGTGGAAGAGTGGGAATCCCGGGAGAGCCTCGAGCACCACATCAAATCTGATGCGTATCGCATCATTCTGTCATTGATGGATCTGTGCAATGAGCCTCCCGAAATCAAGATTGACACCATTTCCAAGACGGAGGGGATGGAAGCGATTGAGGCAGTTATCAGCAGGAAATGAGACAGGAAACCAGGAATCGGAAATCGAATAGGGGAACTCGGATATCTACAGAGCCCAAGTAACCGGCACTCACTTCCTCTCCCCCGAAAAGAACTCGGGATCTTCGACTGGCGGGAGGGATCGAGGGAGGGGGATAAGATAGATGGCATGCCTTCAACTTGGTCTTTCTGGCTAACCGCATAGGGGAATCCTGAATTCAGCTGGATCGGATGCAGTTGTTTTAGATTCCGAACAATTGATGTCGCTATAGAAACAAAGGGATGTCTTGTTGGTTATTTCAGTCACATAAATTCATCAAGAATGAACGAAAAGAGGAAAAAATGAAACAGAAATTTACTATTGTTGGAATCTGTCTAGTGTCACTAGCTGCGTTGTCAGCGGCTTACATTGCGGGGTGCATCAAAGGCCAGAGCGGCCAGGGACCGGTTCTGGTCAAAGAGGCGGAGGCTGCCGGCAAGGAAGCACCTCCCCGGATATCCCCGACCAAGCCGCTTCCGGAACAAGATGTCTATTATCCCGGTACCGAGGCGCTTGGTCCGGATGAGATGCGTGTCGTGGCGTTGGGCACCGGGCAGCCCACCGTGCGACCAAAGCAGGCCTCGGCCTGCTTCCTGGTCGAGCTCGGCAATGGAGACAAGTTCCTGTTCGATCTCGGCTATGGCTCTGTCCAGCGCCTCTCGGCCATGAAGATTCCGATGGACTACCTGGACAAGGTGTTCATCGGACACCTCCACATGGACCACTTCGGCGATCTCGACGCGCTGTGGATCGGCGGTACGAAGATGAACCGCACGTTTCCGCTCCGCGTCTGGGGGCCGAGCGGCGCCACCCCCGAGATGGGAACCAAGTACGCCATCGACGGTCTGCGTCGCATGCTCCACTGGGACGCAGTCACCCTGAGGGGTCTCCTGGACATCCGTGGCGATCAAATCGAAGTGATCGAGTTCGACTACAAAGGAGTAAACCAGGTCATCTATGAAGCGAACGGTGTCACGATACGCTCGATTCCGGCGATCCATGTGACGGACGGCGCCACCAGCTTCATTCTCGAATGGAACGGACTGAAGTTCTGTTACAGCAGCGACACGTTCCCCAATAAGTGGTGGCTCGAACACACCAAGGACGCAGACATTTCCATTCACGAATGCTTTGCATCACCGCAGATCCTGCTCGACAAGCAGAAGTACCCACCGCCACTTGCTCTGAGCCTCTCCGTTTTCAAGCACACGTCACCCCAGCAGTTCGGCAAGATCATGGCCATGACAAAACCGCGGCTTGCGGTCGCATATCACTTTTACAACGACCACGACACACTGCCGGTGATGCTCGAGCAGGTACGTATGACCTACGATGGGCCCCTCGCAATGGCAGCTGACTACATGGTCTTCAATGTCACCCAGAAGGATATCCGAATTCGGATGGCCGCGGTCGACGATGAGATCTGGCCGATGAACCCGACCCGTCCGATGAAAAGGGATCCTCCTAAAAAGAGCCTGTTTACCCAGTTCAACGAGAGCGGCAAGGAACCGATGCCGGATCTGATCAAGCGAATCTATGACGGCTTCAACAAGCGTAACGGAACCAACGTTAAGGTGCCAACCAATTAGATGACCACATCGAAAGGATTATGCGGCCCTATCCTCTGAAAGGAGTGAGGCCCAGGGACGAGATAAACCGCCTGACGGCCGAAATTCAAACTTTTGATGAAGAGCGCAAGAGGCGCAGTTGATTGGAGGTGGGGGTAAATCCATGTCTAAAACAGCCGTGCAGATTATCGTCATCTTTCTCGTCGGCTTCAGTATCAATCTGATTGCCCGCTCATAAATAGAAAGGAGATAACAATGAATGGAAAAACAGTAACTATAGCGATTGGACTGGTTGCAGTATTCGCTCTGGTCTGCGGCTACCTGATAGGCATTTACAGCGGCCATTCAGGCAAAATACTTTCCTTGACTCGCGAAGCAGAGGCCGCCGGTGGCAAAGTTAAATCCCCCACCGGCACTGCACCGGACCGCTACCTGTACTACCCCGGAACCGAAGAGCTAGACCCGGATGAAATGCGGGTTACAGCCTGCGGTACGGGGATGCCGGCGGCGCGTCACGGACAGGCAGCAACATGCTGGCTGGCGGAGCTCGGCAACGGCGACAAGTTTCTGTTTGATATCGGCACGGGATCAATGAGCAATATCGCCGCCTACATGATTCCGTATGACTACCTCGACAAGGTCTTCATTTCGCATCTGCACACCGATCACTTCGGCGACCTTCCTGTATTGTGGGCCGGCGGCTGGACCGCCGGCAGGAGCGGTCCGCTTAGAGTCTGGGGGCCTTCGGGGAAGAAGCCCGAGCTCGGCACCAAGGCCGCCATCGAGGGCTTTTACAAGCACTACGCCTGGGATTGGGAGACACGCAACGCAGTGCTCAATCCCACCCCGGGCCAGATCGAGGTCAACGAGTTCGATTACAGGCTCGAAAACAAGATCATCTACCAGGAAAACGGCGTGATCATCCGCTCCTGGCCCGCAATCCACATCGCTGACGGCCCGGTGAGCTTTGCCCTCGAATGGAACGGTTACAGGTTCGTGTTCGGCGGGGACACCTTTCCGAATAAATGGTTCATCAAACATGCCGTTAACGCGGATCTTGTTGTTCATGAGTGCTTCCCGACGCCGGAATTGATGGTCAAATACTACGGGCAGGCGCCGACAGTAGCCCTGCGTGTCGCGACCCGTATCCATACTTCGCCGCCCGCTTTTGGTAAAGTCATGAGCGCCGTCAACCCCCGCCAGGCAGTGGCATATCACTTTTTCAACGAGGAAGGTACCCGCTACGATATTTACGATGCTGTGCGCCAGACCTACAGCGGTCCGCTGTCGATGGCCACGGACAACATGGTCTGGAACATCCGGCGCAATGAGATCGTCGAACGAATGGCCGTAATCACCGATGACGCCTGGTCGGTGCCCGCGCTCGAGCCGCCGCCTGCCCGCACCAAGCCGCCGGTCAATATGTACTCGAAGAAAATCCTGAGCGGCGGGTGGGACGTTTCGGATGCCGAGGGTCGGATGGTGAAAGAGCACGCTGAAAAATATGGCATCGACTTGAAGACCTTTAAGTAACCGGCAAGGAATGAGATAGCGCCCCACGCCGCAAGCCGGTCACCGGATCGATAACCGAACCATTGCGGTTTGGATGGCGCCTGGAAGATCGCGGGCCTGGATCTGCTGGGAGAAATACGGATTGAACCGTATGAATTGAATAAAAAGTAGATGAAAATCGATAGGCTTCAATTTGCTGCGAAAGGGGGTGAAAAGAGTACACGATGATGCGGAAGTTTCCTTTACGGATTTGGGAAACCATGCCCGGACAGACGGAGCATACGCCGCATGATCAAATTAGGCTTAAAAGAAAGTGCAGATGACACTTTCTGAAAAACTGGATCTAAACAGGAGGAAGAACGATGAAACGATTTTTTTATGCTATCTTGTTACCGTCGATTTTTATGCTGGCCATGCTGGCTCCTGCGGGCAGTGCCGTCGGCGCCGGGCAGCCGGGAAATCATCGAATAGGCGCGGAAAATTCAGGTGCTACCGGCCCTATTCCGCGATTCAACCAGCCAGGTCTGCTCACCCAAACGTGGCTGTCTGCAGCGGTCGACAACGAGCAGTCTTTGCTTCTGGCACAGGCTGAAGATCAGGTAACCGATGAAGAGATAAGGGAAGCCGGGAGGGAAATTGCTCAAAAGAGGGCAGAGCTGGACGAGGATGCAGATGAAACCGGGACTGATCCCCGCGATTTTCGTCCCAAGTTCATGCCATACTATCGTCATACCAAGTTGGAAAACGATCTTGAAATCGACGAACTTGTACTTTTCGGCATGTTCGCTTTCAACCCCAAGTTCGCGATGACTTATGAATGGCCAATGGCAAGAAGGATGGACTATTCTGACGTTGAGGGATTCGAAAGATTTAGGGAACTTGGTGAGGACGGCCAACTGCCTCCCAACGCCGGCCTGCCCGGTGCCGGCGGCAATCTTCCCTTCAGTGACCTCAGTAGAAGCGGCAAAACGGTCGGCATGGGAGACCTGGGGTTGCGTTTTTTTCACCAGTTTGAAAGTTTGCGATGGAGATATGCCGGGGGTGAAAAGAACTTTTCCATTTTCCCGGTACTTGAAACCACGCTGCCGACCGCCACCAAGGATGTGCTCGGCGGTGAGGCCTGGATATTATCTCCGGGTATCACGTTTGTATTTGACGTGCCGGTGAAAAGCCCGCCCTTTGGACTGGGCTTCGTTGCGTCAATGAACTTCTATGATTTTGATGTGTGGAAGGAGAGTAGCAGATCATATACTTCGCGCTACCGGGGACGCTGGTTCTGGATGCAGCCGCTAAGCATGCCGGGTCATGTAAAAGATCCGGGGGATGATAGCTGGCATGTATTTGACCTGGCAGGGTTCTACCTGATGACCGAATTTCAGCCGATATATGATTTCAAGGAATCAGAATTCAGTTGGTGGATCGGTCCGGAGCTCGGGAAAATTATAAAAGAAGGGTATATTTTTTACGCGAAGCCGGGCTGGGGGATCGACAACGCAAAGGACAGCGGCGATCGAGATTTTACATTCGAGACCGGTTTTCGCTATTTCTTCTAGCAGTCAATGGATTGTATAGAAGGCCGCGATCCATAATTGAAGCCTAAGGCCGTCGGCAATCCGGGCATAAGATGCAGTAACTAAGTGCATTCTCGGAAATGTTTGGCCGGAAGGGTATTATCGGATTAACTGAAACAGCCTTTGCTTCTTTCTTTTGTAAGCAGGTAATTGAACTCCGCGGTCATAGCGGTTTTGCATGCCGTGTTGGCGGGGATAAACCCTGCCACTACAAACTCAAACCCACCGAACCGGTACGGGCGGGATTTATTCCTGTGCGCAGGTTGGTCGTGTAAATAAATGCTACGGAAGGAACTAGAAGGAATCGAACTGTGCTTAGGAAGGGGAATAAAATCAAGCTGAATATTTGCCGTGTTCTTCCAACCTGGACGATCGTCCTATTGGTATTTTCAGGGACTGGCTACTGTGAGAACGGAGACAAAAGAACAACGACTAAAACGCTTCAAACAGTAAATTATTTATTAGATTTTTCAGATTATAAGAGCGGCCCTATCGATAGCTGGCTTAAGGAAAAAGGATTTAAATTTGAACGAGATGCTCAGGATCGCAAAAAGCTCGACCTGGATGTCAATGAGAACGGGTTGGTCCTGGGAGCCAAAAAAGCCATGTTCGGAATTATGGTCAACGAAGGCGTTGATCTGGATAAATTCTCCTCCATTAGACTCGAGTGGGGAATTAACAAATATCCCGAGGGCGCATCCTGGGAAAAAAATGTCAATAACGAAACCCTGACAGTAATTGTATTCTTCGGTTATGACAAAGTGTCGAGCGGGCACTTATTGATACCCAACTCTCCATACTTTATCGGCTTTTTTCTCGGGCGTGAAGAAGTTGTCGGCAAGAGTTATGTGGGGCGATATTTCAAGAAAAGCGGAAGGTATGTTTGTCTGGGAAATCCAAAAACGGGCGAATTAGTGACATCGGAGTATGACCTGGTCTCTGCATTTAAACAAGAATTCAAAAGAAATAAAGTTCCGCCGATCTCCGGCGTTGCACTGGCCATTGATACCACCAAAGCCAAAGACGGGGGAAAAGCAGGTGCTTATCTCAGAAGCATCGAATTTTTGGACTAATCTGCTCGTGTTGATCAATCATTTAGATATATTCTAACGACAGCGTTACAGCCTTGGTATCGTCGTAAAAAAGGAAGTGACATGAACTATAAAGTATTATTGATGGTACTGGGTGCGGTTATATTCATTTTAACTGCGCCTTCCTCGGGCCAGGACCTGATCGTATATCCTGCCAAGGGCCAGAGCAACGATCAGATGGAAAAGGACAAATACGAGTGCTACATTTGGGCCAAGGGCCAGACCGGTTTTGATCCCATGCAAACACCCACAGCCACCTCTCCGCCGCCCTCCCAGGAGAAGAAAAGCGTGGGCGGCAGTATGGTTAAAGGTGGCGTGCTTGGCGGTGCCGGTGGTGCGGTAATCGGGGGGATTGCCGGGGGCAGCAAAGGCGCTAGAAAAGGGGCAGCCATCGGCGGCCTTTCCGGCGGCGCCATCGGTGGTATGCGCAGCTCAAGTCAGAACCGGCAAGCCGAAGAGCAGCGTAAACAATGGGAGCAGGAGCAGGCCAATCAATACATGCAACGGCGAAACGAGTACAACCGTGCTCATGCTGCCTGCCTTGAAGGTCGCGGGTATACGGTGAAATAGTGAATTTCTACTCAGAGGAGTCATCGGGGATTGGCTCTTTAAGGGGCTCAGTTGTTGATTTTTGTGAGTACTGGAGTACTGGGGTATCGGAGTGATGGAGTATTGGAGTGATGGAGTGTTGGAGTGATGTAGTGTTGGAGTGATGGAGTGATGGGGTGCTGGAATATTGGAGTGATGGAACGTTGTGGTAATAGTAAATACTTATTCAGGTCAATTCGGGTATTTAAATAGATTAGCAGGCAATGTCCCAGATCGGTTCAATCCAATATGAAGACGATCATCAATATGAATAATAACCATCCGATAGGCAAAATATAAGATTAGCGTCTATATTTTCAAATCAAATCATGTTTGCACAAGATTTGTGACAATGGGTGGCAAATATAATAGATCTGCCGTCCTGCGATGAGCTCAGTCGAATCGAGGCGAACCATAAATATTCAATATCTAATTTTCAAACTTCAATTCCGGCTTTGCCGGGTTGGGATACCGTTCCATTTAATCCAATAACCGATAACGAATAACTCTCAATTGAGATCGGAGTTAGTGATGAAGAAAGTTATTTGGATCCTGTACACATGTATTGCGGTTAGGTTGGCACCGACTTCAGCTATTAGGGCCGAGGACTTCGATGGCAGCAAACCCTTGCTGATATCGGTAATTCGGGCAATCGAATGCACGCCTGAAGGCTCGTGCCGTGAGGTAAAGCCGGCGACGATTCAACTGCCGCAATTTTTAAAAATAGATTTCAAGCAAAAGATCATTCTGCCTGCAGCAGCCGGCGATGATATCCCGGCTACCAGGATAGAGCGCCAGGAAATCATCGATGGCAAGCTGATTTTGCAGGGCGCCGAAGACGGTTATGAGAAAATGCGCGACGGCCTTGGATGGACCATGGCCATTTCAGAAGAAACCGGCCAGGTCGTGCTGACGGCGTCCGGCGAGCAGGTAGCCTTTGTGGTATTCGGTGCGGCCCTGGCGCTATAGCAGTTTGTATCGGTGTTTTTCCACAGTGTTTTAGAATAGCAGATGAAAAGATTTCGTACAGGTATTACTATCCTGGTTTTTTTTTTAGTTCTTCCGATGGCTATGAAGTCATCCCGTGGTGCAGACTTCCAAATCTGGTCCGATATCACCACCATATATAGATTTGCCGATGGCTGGCGCTACGATGGCGACCAAGGGATTCGCTGGGGGAAGCTGGACGACAACGATTTCACCCTGCTGTATATTCGCCCTTCGATTCGTTATCGAGTCAAACCCTGGTTTACTGTCCACGGCGGGATCCGGTTTTTTCAGACCTTTATAGACGATGAGGAGGATACCTTCGAAATCGGCCCCTGGCAGGGCCTTCGACTCGTTGGGCCGACGGTTGGAAACTACGTCTTCCATCATTACCTGCGATTGGAAGAACGCATGATCTGGCAGACTGAAGGCGAAAACGATTCTGATTTTACGGTGCGCTCCCGCTACCAGCTGGGTTTTAGATCACCGAATTACAAAATCCTATTCGAAGATGGCATCTATGTGACGGGCTCGATAGAGCCCTTCGCGGATTTAGAAAAGCCCCTTTTCATTAATCGCATTCGGTATGACATCGGCCTTGGCACAACCTTCTCCGATACCTGGCGCGTCCAATTACGCTATTTGTTGCAGCAGGGTAGAAACAACGCAAGTACGGCTTTTACGGCCGATGAGCACATTCTGCGGATGCGTTTTTTTTACGCTTTTTAATGAGGAATCTAATTTTTGGTTTTTTGTATTAGCTTTCAAAAGAGGAGGCCGTTTGTGAAAAATCTAGCGAAGATGCTACCATTTTTTTTATTCCTGATGGCGGGCCCTCTTTTAGCTGAGACCGCGCCGAATCTGGACTTGGACCAATTGCTGGCCGGGAATAGAGCGCTTGTTAAAGAAACGATACAGCTGGCAGGGAAAGAAGGCGCCGTATTCTGGCCTCTATATGAAGATTACGAGAAGAACAGGATATACATTTTTAACCGATATAGTGTTTTGCTTAAAAAGTATATGCAGGAACGCGAGAACCTTTCGGATAGCAAGGCTGAAGAAATGATGAGTGAGATACGGGAGATACAGGCTGAGGATCTTGAGTCCAGGCGGTTATATTTCAAAAAATTAAGTCAAAAATTGCCCTACAGAAGAGTGTTTCAGTATTTCATATTCGAAGAAAGAATTGAGGCCGGTTACCAGGCATTCATTGCTGAAGAGTTACCTGAAGTCAAATAAAATCTTGTTTCACTGATATAGAAGGCACCAGCTTCGATGTGATGATTATCAGTGAACAGACACCAGCGGTTTAGGAAAAGAACTTCAACCACCATTCAAAGATTAGGATCAATCCAATGAACCAGCCAGAAAAAAACGACGAAGGTAATGTTAGAACAAATCCCGGCCGCCGCAGGTTTCTAAAGCTCGGCCTCGCAGGCGCAGGAGCTGCCGCGGCTGTCGCAGGTGGTGCTGTTATTGCCAAACGGTTAAAGGGTATCGAACATGAGGATCTGCCC
>Ga0209671_1008454_pt1 | contig 10768 bp, 2 predicted proteins | sample WorMetHERISLAND2_2_FD_187401 | JGI IMG/M metagenome (GOLD analysis project Ga0209671, IMG submission 187401) | Marine gutless worms symbiont microbial communities from Max Planck institute for Marine Microbiology, Germany - Olavius geniculatus... | ecosystem: Host-associated > Annelida >...
AAGGGGACTGGAGTGACAGAGGCTATGGACTAATGTGTAGTACTAAAAGGTTAAAGGTGGTGATATAGCCCTTAATGGGACACCTATCTCAGAGCTATGGAGCGTCACCTGCCATATGGGATCACACAGTGTTACCTGCCACCAGACACAGGTGAACACGCCCCGCCTTAACCCCAGCCAGATAGGCCGGTACTAGATTTACCTACCCTGGAGGGACGGAAGGCTGAGTTTACCTAGGAGGCTGGTTACATGTATACCAAGATGGTTTACCTGTCCACAGGCAGTCACTCATCGCAGTACTAACCGGGCCCGGCATACAGAACTACGTTGATTGGATCAAACGCGTTACCACTACACCACACCACCTAGGCAGAAATAAAAGCTAGGTCTCTATTGCAAGTGGTTTCAAGTCTTCTAAATACATCGAAAATGCATCAAGTTCTGCCACTGAACAGAGATTTACAGACGATAGAATGACAGATGGTGAGCTTCACTCGAATCACAACTACAAATATCTAGCATTTAATTTTATAAATGCCAACTACATACAGTTAGTAAACACAAGACAACTGCAATTGTTAAAAATCACGTGTCTCTATTTTTCTTAAAAATAAGTTATTTGGTCAGTAAATTTGTGTTAAGCAGAGTTGACAGTCTAGCAGAACTGTACATCATCAATGGAATAATCACAATCTACGCTCCTAGCGACAATCTACAGTCACCGATGAAGAACTAGCATCACAGAAGTGTTGTGATGAGCTGAAAGATTTTTTAGTCGACTGACGACAGAGGCATGGTTGCTGCATCTAGTGCCTCAGCCAGAACATTGCTGAACGTACACGGTTGTAGTCCGGCATGCCCTCCAGCGGCCCTAACACAATTGACAATATAATACAGTTAGCACCGTCTTTTGCCAGTGCGGGGCCCTTGGCACTGACTTGCTAGCGAGGCCCCTAAAACCACATAGTGACCCGTGACCACACCACACAAAAATTGTAAGATAGGTCTAAGTACACAGAAGGTAGGTTTTTATTTACTGTACGTTTAGATGTACAATTTCGCGAGCAGAACGAACCAAAAAAATTTTTGGACCCCAGATTTTTGCTCCCCCAACACTTTTGACACTTTTAACTGAGTTCAAGTTGTGACAATAATTTTTCCCCTAATGCAATGAAAATTGATTGACTGAGGCCCTGGTCGGGAGGTCAGGGGGGGGCAAAGCCCCCCTGAAACCAAAACATGTCTAGCTTTTGGACGTTTAATGGAAGCTGCAAATTTGCCTGCTTTTTAATATTTGGAGATGCGAAAAATCACAGTTATCTGCAGTCTGCATGATCCAAGATCATTTTCCCTGACATTTCCCTGACAACACAAATTCCCTGTCATTTTCCAGTTTTCCCTGACCTGTAGTAACTCTGAAAAAAGGCGGGGAAGAAGTTGCAGTCTTCTGACAGACACTGCAAATTTCCGACAGAATTCTGACAGACAGTCGCAAAATTCTGACAGCGATTACAGGTGCTAAAAAATTCTGTCCCAAAATTCTCCCAAAATATGGCTGGTAACAACCGTACTTCAACAGTTTCAACTCTGGGACTCGACTGCTAGGTTCAACAAATATGGCATGCAACACAACAGAAGTAGCACCAGTAGAAATACGATGACCTGACTGTCATCACTTACTTACCATAGCCACTGACGACAGGGCACTTGTCATAGATATATTTCATACATGTGTCACGGACAACACGTGCGTTGACGGAATCTATGGCCGCATCTAGCTCGGCCAGTGACGACCAATCAGCTTTCAGGTAAACACGTCTAAACACAGACACAAGCCAAAGAGACGGCTCATTATAGCAGCTAGCTGCAATGAGATGCTGCAGGTTTTATTTAAAAATTCCATCACCAACTTAAGACTCAGTCTCACATGTTTGATCTTAACGAACATGGCAGTACAGAGTTTGGGATAAGGCTATAAGGTGAATGTCATTAATCTGAAGGATCTTAACCCATCATAACAAAATCTAGCATTAGCTAAGTGCCAGCATACTTCAGGCCTGCCAAGTCACTCGCAATTCAACCTCGTCACCCGCACAAAGTCTAGCTTTTATTTCTGCCTAGGTGGTGTGGTGTAGTGGTAACGCGTTTGATCCAATCAACGAAGTTCTGTATGCCAGGCCCGGTTAGTACTGCGATGAGTGACTGCCTGTGGACAGGTAAACCATCTCGGTATACGTGTAACCAGCCGCCTAGGTAAACTCAGCCTTCCAAACCTCCAGGGTAGGTAAATCTAGTACCGGCCTATCTGGCTGGGGTTAAGGCGGGGCGCGTTCACCTGTATCAGGTGGCAGGTAACACTGTGTGATCCCATACGGCAGGTGACGCTCCATAGCTCTGAGATAGGTGTCCCATTAAGGGCTATATCACCACCTTTAACCTTTTAGTACTACACATTAGTCCATAGCCTCTGTCACTCCAGTCCCCTTTGTTTAACTGTTCAACAGATTTAGATGTTATATGGTAGGTACTGTTGTGGGGTGTGACACATTGTGTTAAATGGGGTCTTTGCCCCCCAGTGGGAGGCGAGATTTAGGGGCAAACTCTGTAGAAACACACGTGGACTGCTATTATTGGGTATGACAAATACAAATTTGTAACCTTAACTCCAAAAATGGTGGACGTTTACATTACACAGTCATGGTGCTTAATAAATATAGTCTGCTATAAAGCATTTTCAGACAGGCACGGCTATAACGCGCAAGAACCTGGTCTACGTGAAGCCTAGATCTGTGTGAAACAACATTACTTGTATGTAACAGGTGAAAACGCAGAAATACACATGATCAGGAAAAACTAACTTGCTTTTATCAACATCATCCCACTATCCATTATATAACAACTTAACAAGGCATTCCTCATTGCTGCAATTAATTATTACACTTAATTTTAAATAGCAGCTCAGCTAGCACTTTAGAAAAAGAGACTACAGGGTGACCACTTGTCTGGAAAACCTGGAAATGTTTGGGAATTTTACGGACGTCAGGGAAATGTAAGGGATTTTAGTAAATTGTCAGGGAAAAAAATTTGTCCAAAAAACTGCTCAAAACTTTCCTAAAAATTGCATCAACACTCAGTACTCTATCCCAATTACTTTATGCTATTTATCAGTGAATGTCACTTACTTGCATTTTAGTTTCTAATATTTATATCTATGTTGTATTTTAGTTAGTACTAGGGTTAGCTTACCCTAGCTGAGTACCAGTTAAAATGGTCAGGAATGCTGCGAATTGTTAGGGAATTTCATCGTGTCCGGAGAGTGGTCACCCCGAGACTAATTAAGTAAACTGAAAATGTAACAAAAACAAGGCATCATTTGTCATTGTAAAAATTTGTTGGCTAATATCAAAACAACATGATACCAATACAAAACCGGTGGACGCCAATAATACTGTCACTTAGTTCAAAGATGCTGTCAGTTTTGTATCGCATGAAATCGATCACGAAGTCAACAGAAACAAAAAGTTGGCACAACTTTTATTTGCACCATTACTAGGGATTGCAAACCCAGGATCCCGAATCCCGGCTGTTTTCGCCAATCCTGAATCCTGGGACTGGCAGCTTTCAGGGTTGGTGGCATCCCAACCCCGAAATTTCTGGATTACAGAAATTAGCTAAAATTGTACTTTTTCGCATGGTAAATGACACAAATGTGGATAGACTAAATGTGGATAGACTAAAATTCTAGCCATCTGATGAATAAAATACTTTATGAGCGTCAGAGTACTACTTTGTGCTGTTGCCATAAATTTGTATTTTGACAGTTAATGTCACTCTCTACAGTTCGGACATACCTTCCGTAAGGGCCCTGTGCATAATATACGTCAATAGGGGATACCAAAATGATGATCAATTTGTAAGCCTAATCCCGAAACGGGATCCCGGGATTACAAATTTCTCAATCCCGGATCTCGGGATTGAGAATCCAATCCCTCAATCCCAATCCCGGTATTGCAATCACTAACCATTTCCAAAGATACTACTGTACTACAGCAACACAAACTTAACCAGTCTTAATTATCACATCTTGTAAGCAGATTCTTAACAATACCTGGTCAGTGGTCATCGGAATATGGGATAAACATATCACAGACAGGGATTGATCAGTTTCTGAAAAAAAACGAACATCCATTAGTAAGCGCCTTGATAGTTTGTAAACAAATTGGATTATTTTTCATTTGCCAGCATGCGTTCTCCTGGCAGAGATTCCTAAAATAAAAAAATACGTGATTCTTACAGAAAGAAAATATAGATTGCCCAAGCCGGAAGCCCCTTTCGAAACAGTTTTCCATGTACAGGTGATAGTTTAGGATTAGATCATTAAATAAAAGTACGGTAGGTCTGAGTGTGGGAGAAAAGGAGGGAGAGAAGAGAAGTGGACTGAGAAGGGAAGACCGGACCCATAAATGTTTAAAACAAGATCAATTCAAGCAGGTGACGAGCTAGCAATGGGGCTAGTAGAGGTTGCCAGTCTCCTGCGGGTGTGCTGGATGAATGCTATGCCATGAGTGCGCATGTGCGCGCGCAGCAGGTGTCTGGTCAGGAAGACTCGGTAGCAGACCGTGCACTCCGCCGGCGATTCGTCCTCATCAGCGTCACAGACACTCACCGTTGACGATGATGTCGACGCACCCTGGGAACTTCTACCGACACCTCCACTGCTAGCTGACTCCGTGCTGTGGCGACCTCCGCTGGACGGTTCGGTCGCAGTTTGTGGTGATAACGGCTCGTCGTCCGTAGTCGTCGTGGAAGACTCTGGAGTGGGACATCTGCTGACAAGAGGTCCTCCGTTATCGCGGAGGTAGGTCTGTATGTCGTCGCAGTGAATGCGGTGGATGGCGCGCAGGTGTCGCTGCAGTGCGCTGGCCACAGTGAATGCCGCGGCGCACTCGAAGCACTGCACGGCACTGGCAAGTGTTGGACTGTGCTGCTCCGCGGCATGCCTCATGAACACAGCTCGCTCCGGCGTCGAGAAGTCGCAGCGCGAGCACCGGTAGACGCTGGACTCCTCCCCGCATACGAACAGTCGCCTCACTGCCTCGGCACCCCCCTGTACTGTGTTTGCAATGTCTGGAACGGGTGTAGGGGCCACGGCTCGTGCCATGTTGGCGGCTGCCACGCGAGGTACCCCATGTGCGCTCTGCAGGTGTTTGGTAAGCATGCCCCGCACCGTGTAACTCTGCATCGCTCCTCCCTGTTGCCCTGGGGGTGACTCAGCACACAGCTGGCACACGTATGGGTGGGAGGTCTCAGTCTTTCCCTGGTGGAGCGCCTCGACGTGCCGCTCCAGCTGCGTGCCGGTGGAAAAGCAGTCAGCACAAAGGTGACACAAGTGCCAGCCAGGTGAGCCGTGAACCGTTCTCATGTGCCGGCTCAGTGATGTCGCATCGTCGAACTGCAGAGAACACCGCGTGCACATCTTTGGCACTGGCACCTATCGAAAAGTTTACCACACGTCCCACACTTAACTGAATACAAATCATGATTAAAAGTATCTTCTAACCATGGTACAAATACAACCAACAAATACAAATATTGTCCATAGCAACAACTTTGACCAGCGTCAACAGTGTTAAAACAAGAAATCTGAGCTAATGCTCACGAGATGCACGAAAGCCTATAGCAGTTCCTGTTCACAAACTGTAGGTCTATTTCCAGCCATTTCGTCTCGACATTTACGGGGTACCGTTCTTTGATGCCCTCATGTGCAGGTTTCCTTGAACCTAGAAAATCGAGACTTGGACCATCAAAATCTACGTTTAATGCTTAAAATTTCATATGCAGCTTGTCGATGTCTATCTCAATTGGTTTCGGCACAATTCGTTCTTGAAATGTATCTCGCAGCCTGAAGTCAAAAATCGATAAAAACCCCCTATTTTATCGTTCAAGGTCATCCAAGGTCATTGAATTCAGTGGCAATCGAGAGCCAGTGTACGACTTCCTATTAGTGATTAGCAGTAACCTAGGCCCTATCTCGCACCGTTATTGAGATACAGCGACTTATTGGCTGAAAATCACAATTTTTCCCACCCCCTCTTATTTAGCGCCCTCGTTTGGGGTGACCCGCTTCGAATTTATGGAAAAGCTTTACGCTTCCTGAAACTAGAGTCTTCCAGGCAGCAGATGGCGAAGACTTGATGATCCTAGCTTGTACCGTTTTTGATAGATCCACCTGTGTGACAGACAGACAGAAGGACAGAATTGCGATGGCTAAGACACACTGAAAGCAGTAGCTGCTTTCGCGCATAAAAAGTGTCCAGAATGTCCACAGGCGATGGCAGTGTGACCACTGACAGTCAAAGTGCAAACTGATGACAAATACAGAGAACGGTTAATTCAGCAGCTCTCTATTATCGACAGCATGCTCAAGTTTATCACTACTGGTAACAACACTAAGCAATAAATGGAAAACACATACTCAAAGTATCTTAACAACTCTAGGCTCTCTTATCAACCTATCCGGGTCACTCAGCCTAATATCCCTCTGGTATATGTAAAAACCAGTCTGCCCGGCTGGGGTTAAAACGGGATGCGTTCAACTCTGTTATGTTGCAGGTAGCACTGCGATCTTATGGCAGGTGATGCTCCGTAGCTCTGAGATGGGTTTCCTACGAAGAGATATACTAATACACAGTTACGCACTTTTTACCACGCCTCATTTGAATCGGCACAGGTTAACAAACCAACAATACAGAGACAACTTTATGTTGTAGCATGACATAATGTTAGAAATAATATACAATCTAAACACAGTGATGTTTTAAAAACATGCCTCACTATATTATATCTAGAAGTATTGTGATAGCAAAAAAATCTAAGATGATACTGTTTGTTTTACTATAGTGCTGCCGCCCAGTATTGATATTGCTGTATCACTATAATGCATTGAATCAGTGGAAAAAATAGTGGAAGAGGAAAGGGGTCTTGGATAATGAACTCTCAAGAACAACATGAAACAAATGTGGATAGACTAAATGATTATCAGCAGAAATTACAGAAACTATAATACACAGTTTAACAGCTTTAGCAGCTTATTTTGTTTTTTTTTCTTTCAAGCACTGATGTTAAGCTGAAAAAGTTGCAAAATACACGTCTACAGACAATGCAGTGAAAACTGAGAGAACGTAATCTATTGTACCTGTTGCTGAGGATCAGTGGGAGATTCTGAAGTTGCCTTTTTCTTATGGGCTTTCTTTGACTCAAGAAATCGATGTTTTGCTTGATGCCTGTTGTATATGAATTCAGAGCTGAACTTCATCTGACATCGAGTGCATTCAAAGTTCGGGTCTGTCGAGGAACTGTTACTCTGTACTTCCGACTCTGACACGGAGGACGTTGTTGGTTCTAATGTCAACATCTCGCACGAGACTGACTCACTCGGTGCTCTGGATTCACCCTCTGATTCGGAAGTTGTGTTCTTGAACAACGGCAGTGAATTCAACACAGATCGAAAGTAGTTGACATGCTTTGTTGAGACGTGTGCGAACAACTCCTCCATGCCTCCATTTGGCTGACCGCAGACCTCACACGTGGTTTCCGGCAGAACTCTGTCATTGTGGCACGTACGCATATGATCCGCAACAGCTGTCTGACTTACAGACAGTGCACAGACTGGACAGTGGAAAAGTGGTGTGCTGCAATGTTCGACCACATGTGCCTGCATGTTGACCCCATTGTTGTCTTTTATAAACACTACGTCACACAGTGGACACTTGTGCACAATGTCTCTCTGTGCATCATGGCCTGTGTTCTCCGAATGTCTCTCAGCCGCAGAGCTGTTCACAAAGGCCTTCGGACACGACCTGCATTTGTAGTAGACAGTCACGTGGGCACTGACAATGTGCTGCGCCATCTTCGTTTCATCGACTTCAGACAGTCTGAAGCTACACTGAGGACAGGATGAGGTAGACACACTCGACGATGACTGGATCAGGTGGAAACAGCATAGTTCCACATGTGCCTTGAACAATGCAGCTGATTCAACCATGTCGAAAAGTACTCCACACTGCGGACAAACAAAAGGTGGCTTGCTGCTATGCAGACGCCGGTGAGCAGCAAAACTACAACCAGAAAGGACTAGCCCACAGTCAGCACAACGGCGCCTTTGTTTTGTCCGGTTCACCATTGAGAAATGTGCTGAGAGCCCACGCCGCGTCTTGTAGTCCACTGAGCACTCTGGACACTTTGTTCGGTTTTGACACAGAGCATCAGAGAAGACCTTAACCCTTGGGCTAACCGAAGCATCAACTGCTGACTTGCTTTGTGCTTTCCCACTCCCATAATTTGCAGTAGATGCTGGTACAGCAACACGATTTTTGTTTGTTTTCTTTGTGTTCGCAGTAGACAATGTTTTATCAACAAGGCTCATGTTTGGATTCTTCTCAACTGCAGTACTGGTGTCCTTTTCAACATCTTCACCTGGTATCTGTTCATTTGGCATCACTTCTACTTCATTCACTGGGGTTGCAGAATCAGCAGTCGTCATTTCAAGAACACCAGCACAAGTGTTCAAGTTGGCTGCTGTCATGTCATGTTGCTGATTGTTTGTGTCCTCCGAACTGCAACTGACTTCGCTCCCATTCACAGCAGTATCTGTTTGTTCATCCTGTGCGATCAAACACGGGCGGAACTGTGGAGTGCGCAAAAAGAGAGGTGAAAATACAACAGCGTTGCGAGACACATGTAGACCGGGTCGTACGCAGTGCGACCGGTAGAAATTCTCAAACATACACGGATTGTAGAACAGACGCGGCCACTTCGACAGCGTGCAGGTGCAGGTGAATGAGATGCGCATTGAGCGCCGGCTTATGTGATCCACCAGTCCAACCTCCGTCACAAACTCATCTCCACAACTCTGACAGATGCGCTTGCTACGTGCCGGCATGTAAAGGTCAGACGGTGGTTCATGACAGCCAACGTACTTGTCCAGAACACTTCTCCCAAACATCGTTCTAAGCGCAGCCATCGGATCTGAGCCGGACGTTACTACATCTGTTTGAGGCGTAGTTAGCCGATGTGTCATCACCGGATGTCTGAACTGAGTCAATGATGATGACGTTGTGATTGTAGAACTGAGACTCGTCCGAATTACTCTAGCTCTGGCTACCAACGGCTGACTCACAAACATGACTACTGGAGTACTGGAGGTGTGGACGGGTGCGGAAACAGTCATCGGGCCATCTCTGAACAACTGCACAGTTTGCGGAACCACCATCGGATGTGGCAGGAATGCAGGCAGCGAACCTTGCTGTGGGAAAGCAACAGCACCTTGTGGTAGAAGAACAACAGGCCGACTATGTGTCATATTATTAGTAACACTTTCCTGGCTAATATTCACGGTTCTGTTCACTGTAGGATATCTTTGTGGCCGACCCATGGCTCTCCAGGGTTGACTGTTCCTCGACCTGGGCAAGCCAGCTATACTCTGAACAGTGACTGGACATGGCATTCTGACAGCATTGGTAGGCACAACAGTACCAAGCAGTGTCCCAGTAGTTTGACATGACACAGTTCCTTCATAGCCACTGTCTAGTTTTTCCTGCTTAATCGCCGGCTCTAGTTCTGTGGTTGGGCCATTTAGTGGTCTTTTTTCTGCTCGCAGAATACCAGTTAGAATTTCACAATCAGAATTTGCCGGCACAAACACCTGACCATTGCTGAAGTTATCCTGAACTCTGGCCATAATTTCATCTGTCAGCTGTGACATCTCCAAGCTGAAGATGACAACAAAGTTGCCAGAATGAACAGCTTACATTATGCTGGCTCATTCCAGTCCAACATCCAAAATATGAACAAAACTTCAATAATGCCTCAAACCAATAATAATTATCCAACTAAAAACAGTGCCTTCACATGCTACGTAACTGCAACAGACTTGCTTCAGAAAACTGTCTTAAATCTTCAGTCCTCTTTCTCAAACCACTGTGCAATCACCTGAAATCAAAACCATATGCAAGTATTTCAAACTGTTAACACTCAAGCAGAATAATCTGTAGCAGAAGAAAAAGATAGAGGCAGGTGGATGCAGGTGGATGTAAACATAACTTCAGTTCCTTTTTGGTGGAGGTAATTAAAAGTACTCAGATTCAGTGAGTTTCTCGCTGACATTGTGCGCTTTATAAATTGAAAATTAAATTTACTTACGATCATGTCTACGGAATGGTAATCAGATCACAATGTAGACTATTAGGCCTACTCTATTTCCTCACTATCGAACTTGTGGCTGAATCGGCCCTTCACAGTTGATAAAATGTTTTGATTCATTCTGCACAAAATGTCAACAATATGAAAAATTCAGAACACCAATATTTAATGCACAAATTCAAAGTCTATATTAGTGTTAATGTTTGCCATTATAGACAGATTTTTTTTCGCAATATATTACTATTAACTTTCATGACTTATTGAGTGGGATCTTAGTGCTATTTAATATGCTGTAATCAGAGGTGAATTTATGGGAAAGGCGGCATGATGCGATGTGACCCTCTGGCATGACCGCAGACATTTTTGCAAGTGATTTTTTAATCAAAAGGTGGGCAAATATGAACATCCAAAAGCTAACTGACCAAAAGTCTTTTAAGTCCAGGGAGGGGTCTTTGGTCCCCCATCCAGCAGAAATTGGATCCTTGAGGACCGTCCTCGACAGTGGCATATCTAGGCTTCAGCCAAGGGCGGGAAGCAGAATATCCCCCTTGCTCCTCCCCCTCCTCCC
>Ga0209671_1008455_pt1 | contig 10768 bp, 2 predicted proteins | sample WorMetHERISLAND2_2_FD_187401 | JGI IMG/M metagenome (GOLD analysis project Ga0209671, IMG submission 187401) | Marine gutless worms symbiont microbial communities from Max Planck institute for Marine Microbiology, Germany - Olavius geniculatus... | ecosystem: Host-associated > Annelida >...
GGCAATGGGGGTCGATCAGGGGTAAATATAAATGACACCGTTAAATTGGCCGACCCCGAAAACCATACCCTAAAACCAAAAATTACGACTTTATCTTATACATAGCCCAAGTTATGACAGTTTAAAGCATTGTCTAATTTTCCCCATAAGCGCCATTGTAATTTTTCATATTTTTGTGAAAAATAGGTGAAAATTTTTTTAACCCCCAAAAGGCACTTCCTTGCGCAAAACCGCGTCATATGAGCCATCGTGAGTTAAAATCAGTTCAGTCGTTTTTCCTATAGAGGACGGCAAGAAAAAAAGGGAAGGGAAGGCACAAAAAGTCACACAAGCGTTGTATTTCACGTATTCGTGGGGAAGCCCCCCGTGAACGGATTTTCACCAAATTTTTCACATCGGGAGATATGCTAGACATAATGATCTGTGCAAATTTTGGTGTGGAAAGATTAAGGGGTTTGGGAAATACGAGGAGTCAAATTTTGGAGTTTCCCATTGAAATGGCTGGTCACCCTTACAACAGGGCTGGCGCTACCGCGCAGCCTGTGATACGGCTTACGTTATGTGACAGTATTTTCTTTACCTGTAGCATGATGTCAGTCATCAGACCATAGGTGATTTGTCAATCGGAGGTCGAACTGTAGACCTAGCTCCGCCTCACTTATGACGTGAATTGAATAACTGTATTGTTATTGGTTAGCTATGACGAGACCAAGCTATAATTAGATTGTCATTCAGAATGGGCGCGAAACGAGCTGTTTGAGTACAGTTGTTGTTGGTTTGATGCTGACCAGAATGTTCTTGTGTGTATGGTATATGTAAATACCTAGGCTGTAGGTATTCGGTGATGGCAATAGGGTACTTGTGTAGACCTTAAATGTGGAGTTCGATGGATTGGGAGGCCTGTGTGGATCCCTAGAGTGGCGTATCGAAAGGAGGAGACCCCTGTGCGAGCTACTAAACTCTGCACAGATCGCGATTTTAATTAAGCCCTTTATAATGTGGCTTAGTTATGTGTATAATGCTTGTGGTTGTTTGTCATGTAGTATCCGTTCTATTGAGCTATTCGTCAGTTTATATCTGACCTTAGATAGGTCGATGTGATATCTTTGTTTAAACGGTGAAACTGGACAGTCTGATGATTTGATTGAGATATTTCTATTAGCAGCTGCGACTGCTTGATTGTTTGACTGTCTATTTGTATTCCTGTTTTAATTTCGTTTATTGGCATTGCACTTATATGATAATTCGCACGCTGTAAATATTCTGCTTATTAAATCACATTATCGTTTTATTTCCAATTTTGTGTCCAGTTACTTCAGCATTAGGCCTAGGTTAATTCTAAATTAAGTTTAACAGTAGGCCTAGGATCAACCCCACCAAGACAACCTCACACGAGGGCAGAAGGGGAAGAAGCGTGAAGGGAGCAAAAAGTAAGGAAAGGGGGCCTTGAATGATTTCCTTGCAGAGGGGCCTGAAATTTGAAGTTACGCCACTGCCGGAAATTTTGGGTCGAACTCCGCAGTCAAAATATTCAGTCACAAATTGCAGCTAAACCGTTAGTCCTATGCTGCCACCTGTCGAATACAAACAAGAAGTTGGGTGAACTTGCCACAGCGATTCCGCTTTCTGACAAATTACTTTGGTCTTTGTTGTCTACTCTTCACTATCAATAATAAGGAATGTATTCAGTGGCGGATTCAGGAAGGGCGCCCACCCCTACACACTCTACTGATTGGATGCATTTTAAACAAGCGAAAAACTTGGATCCGCCACTAGGTAACTGATAATGAAGGTCTGTTGACTGGTATGTGAAGGTGGGTGCTGATGATGTAACGCTGCAACAGTCAGCTCGTCGACGTCAGTTCTTCGCTGATGTCAAACTGACTCATTCCGATGAGAAACTACGTACTTTGGTGTCAGACTCTGACAAACACTTCGTCTACGCCGTCAGCTCAACACGGGTCTGTGTCATTTCACGCGGACAGAGAGCTTGTGCTGCTTTCACTATAAGTCTTCGAAAGTCTTCTATGTTGAAAATATCGTCATTACCAAGTTTACACAAATAAAGTTTTGCTTTTTCCCCCAAAACCCCAACCGCACTTTCTACCCTCGGCTTGAACTTGCATCGCCCCATCCGAACTCAACTCAACAGTTTGCTATGCATACTGTATAAAAGCAACGCCCATAGCCCCATATTCAACAAGTGCGAAAAACTGCTTTTTCAAACTCTGGGCGTTTTACCCCAAGCAGCGCTACAATGACGTTACTATCTCTTATAACCATTTTCTCACTGTAGGCTATGCAGTTAAATTAATGTATAGGGTAAGCCTATGCGGCGTTTTCTGCGCATGCACAGTGGCACAGTGTGACTGATGCCCAAGTCACTGTACCAATTGTCGCCCGCAGTGCTGTATGTGCTAATAATGTGCGGAAATCGTCGGCAATGCGACATTTAGTCCGATCATTTCCTGCAATTAAGTCACATGAACTTGCTGCCATCATATCCAGCCATTACGCCTGGACAGAGAAAGAGAGAGATAGAACCATCAACTGCTGGCATCTCTGTCAATGGCGTCGTAGCCGGGGGCAAAAGGGGGCAACGGCATTTGCTCTCCCCCTAAGTTTTGGGGCGTCGACAGATCGTTCGAAAATTTTCTTATTGTCGGAAGCGCAAAACTTGGAAGCTGAAAACCCCTTATTTTGACAAAATTTAGGGGCAAAACTGAAATTTTAAGCAAGCATCCAAAATCGCGTCTGTAGGGAATTTGCAGTGTCTGTCGGGCGGAAAATCGTCAGGCTCGCCGTGGATATGGATATCCATATCCATGGATATATCCATGGATATTATGCTGGCGCACCTGCTAATTAAACTGAATACTTATATGCTTTGTGTTTCTATAATATTTTTGTCTGTCGTTTTTACTCTGCATTTTCCGGTTTTCCCCTTCATTTACGTTACTGAGTCAAATGAATTATCAGTGACATCAGCACGCTATTATTTAATCAGCCTAAATTAATTTATTAGTACTATAACAACAATGGATCTTAATTTTTGGTTCTTTAATACTGTTCGTTGGGCAACAAAAAGTTTATCCATTTGAGAGTTTATAATTTATATCAAACGTTATTCTGCTTACTGACATATTTAATGCTAGTAGGAAGTACAAACCAAGAGCGCTTCAAAAGCGTTCACTCCACCCTTTATCTGTAGTCGTACATGAATACAACCTGCGTCTTGGCAAACAAGAATCCCAGCTGTTGCTGGGGTGTGCCTACCGTAGGCTATCCCTTATATCCGAAAGCCAGCGTCCGACTTCAGGTCGCGGAAAGAAAGCATTTTCCCAGAGTGACTACAGTCTTATTCACGCCATGGTGACACTGTTTTATCGAACGCTAGAATCAACATAGGGATACGATACGGTGGGTGACGGCTGCAGGCAGCAAATGTTGCATTCAAAATTGCAGCCAAACCGCTGCAGATAGAAACGTGGTTACTTTTGGCAGCCTATATAAAGTCGCCGTCGCTCTATCCAATGATACCATCGCCGACCCCCTACGACGTACAGTTTTGCTACAGTACATGCGTTACGGACGGACAGACGACAGACACACGGCATGTCGTACCCCAGAAACAGGGGCAATAAAATTATGTAGATTTTCACGAAACTTGGGAAATATTACTTTAAGATAATGCTAATGTGCGTTTGTTTTTTAATTTTTTTAACAAATCATAGTGAGGAAAATCTGTGTCATGTTTTTCGGGAAGGGGGAATAAACGCTCTTGCACTGCTGTATTTTGCAAAAATTGGGGGCTGCATGTACGCAGGTTAGGCGTCTTTGGATATAGATATATCCGTGGATATCTATGGATATATCCATGGATATCCACGGAAAATCTGTGGATATGGATATGGATGGGAAATTTCATATCCACGGCAAGCCTGAAAATCGTGACCTCCTGTCGCGCTAGGCTACTTGTTTTAACCGACGACGCTGCTGATCTTGTGTCGAGTGTTGACTGATAAAAGTTTATTTTCCCCGCTGCCTGCTGTTAGGCTTCTGCTGCTGTCAGTTTATACGCATGTCAGACAGTAATGTTGTAAGTGATGCCTTGTCTTTGTGTAGACCTATCCACAACTGCACTCCAGGTGCCTTGTGACCTTGACCCCTCGACTCCTTGACCTTTTCAGGAAGTCAGCACAACCCTCCTATCCCGACCCTGTGCCTCAGTATAATCTGCCGAGTTTGTCTGTATCAGTGCTCGGTCAATCGTCAGCGCCCTAGACAGTCTTTCGTTTTATTAGCCGACCGTACTTAAGTAACAGTCAAGCGATTGTTATGGTTGTCGTCGTCTGTCTGTCCGTCTGTAACGGACGTATTGTGGCTAAACGGTAGGTCATACGGGAAAATTTTTACACGAATAATTAACTTTGTGCCTTAAACCCAGCATGCAAAATTTTAGCGATCTAGTGCAAGAGGAACTTTTTAAATTTGGGGTTCAGTGGAGAGGCGTAGGAAAAATATGCGTTTTAGTGAAAAACTGGCCATATCTAGGAAACGGTAAGAGATAGGATAGGGCCAAGGTTTCTTTTACTATTAGTCACTAATAGAAAGTAACGTACGCTTTTTCAGATGAGATAAAGTCATCGACTTTGAATGACCTTGAAGGTTAGTACAGCAACAGGAACTGTATAGGCTGTAGCCCGTCTTCCTTAGCGATAGCTGGGCTTTCTTGTTTATATCATCGTCACGACCAAGCTTCTCGGTACCTAATGGACCACTGCTCACCAGTCTCTGACGTCGTTTTCGACAGCGTCTGCGTTCGGTCACCAACTTTCCGTGCTACCTCATCGTCTCAGCACTTAAGGCTGCCTGTCGGGCGTTTTCTGTAGTCGGCCCGACTGTCTGGAGCTCACTGGCCGATGACCTTCGGGACCGGGAGTGTTTTGCGTACATTTTTCAGACAGCCGCTGAAGACGTTGTTATTCTTATAGTACACTTCTGTGTCCAGCGCATTAGAAGCTGTCTACGAGAATGCGCTAGAGCTTGTATAAAATGGCATTTGACGGTTGACACGACGTTCACATTTTAACGTCTATTTTCACAGTTCAGTGCCAACAATAATAAGGCAGATCTGACAAGCAGCACAAGGACGGAAAACTACTTAGTTACTTACAACTGTTCTAAAAATTTAAACTGGAACAGCGGTTATGTAATTGGCGCTAAAGTTTCTCGTTGTAAAAACTTTGTTTGCAGATCTTTTCTGTTTATTCTGTGTTTGGTTTGACGGCGCAGTAGCGTGATGTGGTGTTTGGGTGCATGGGTGACCATCGTACACCCATGTCAACTCAGCCTGGCCATCCGTCCGTGGTGCCATGAGTAGCCTATCAGCGAAAGCTGGGACGTAAACAGGCACACCGCGCGATGCACTAGCCTCGTGTAAACAGAGATCAGCGCTGCCTTATATGGTTTTGTGAAATTGTGATTTGGGAAAGACTTTGCGTTTGTTCGACAGGCCCGTCGAGAGCCACGTACAGCGCAGCCCAGCGAAACCCTCTCGCGAGGCGCTTCTGGGGAGAAAATTTTTACGTTTTCTAAATGGCGCATTCTGGTGTAGGCCTACTTTATATTTTTGAGCGACGTCGGAGCCCCCAAACATCGCGAAGCCGGGGGTAGCTTAGCTACCCTCCCTCTCTCGACGGGCCTGTTGTTAGAAATCAGCGATGACGGTTGATGGTTTACTGTGTGTACATACAGATCTCTCGTGTGTCAATTGACTCGTGCGATCTGTACGCTGATTGTGAGAGCTGTGTGTCGTCTCAAGACGTGCTCGGCTGTGTCTGGTGTTCCCGGCACTGTGTCGTCAGATCCGAGTGTCGACTTAGTCACTTCGACACACATCAACCGTATGACACACACTGTCCACCGGTCATCACCGATGTAAGTTCTTTAAGCGTTCTCTTAATATCAACAATGCTTCGGCATAGCACTTTCTTCTGTATCCAGACCATTAGAAGAAATGAAATTTGTCGAGAGAACAGCGCAGAGCCCGAAATCCCAAGACTCAAAACCAAGCAGACGAAAGTCAAGGCCGACAGCTGAGAGTACGCGGGAGGGTTATTGGCACAAGGGTGCAATAAGCCTTTTATCCATCATCCCGGGAGTCTGGGAAGCGCTCATAAGTTCCCACACGGAGTTTAAGGCTGACTTGTGATCGTTCGAATAGTTTCCACTATTTTGTTATTTAGGAAATAGTTTCACCTGACCGACACGATAATGTAGCTAGTTTTGATCACAAAATTTGCTCATCAGTGACAACTGTTTGGGATGAAAACTGGCCACACTGGGGGAAATTTTTCCCATTAGCTGCATTGATAAAACGGACAAAGATAGCGATACGAGGCGCAGGCAGATCACATGTCCGTCAAGTCAGTTCACTATAGGTGGCCTAGATAACGGTCTGTGGACAGTGGACAGTGACGGAAAACATTGTTTTGTGGAAAAAGAATCAGCCTGAGTTCTGAGTCTTGAACGACTGATCGAGCTTAATAGATAGTAAAAATGTTTATGAACAAATTGAGACTAGTGACAACAGAGAAACATAACGAAATGGGTGATTTGTAGTTTCTCATTTGTAACAATTATTGTACTTGGTTCCATTTCGAATTAGTGAATGGTTATTTGTCAGGATTAGTAATCACCAAATTGTCTGTTACCAGCAATCGCTGTCTGTGTTTATCTGGTTGGGTAGCATTTCGCCTAATCTCATTTCGCCTATCTTTTTTTGATAGGCGGACCAACAACAACGACTTGCTTTGTCGTTTTTTTTCTTTGCCTATTTGACAAGCTCTGTTTTGTCGTTCAGCATTTTTTCCTTACCATTTTTGGGCCGTCCGCTAAGCTGTAAGCTTAAGGTCGACCCTTTGCCGTCGTTATCGTCTGTCGGACGTCGGACGTAGGGGGTGCGGTCGGCCCCAGCTTAGCAACAGCTGAGAATCTTAGTTTTCCATCTCATTTGTTCCTACCATCACTACCATACATGCACCTTCCCGCATTCTCATGCTTGACTATGATAACAATTAGGAATATTATAAACTTGCAGATTTGATTTAGTTTTATGTTTTAATATATATATTTTTCTTTGTGCTACTTTTTTGTGGGCAAAAAGTGACATTTAAGGACAGAGTTACTTCACAAGGTAAAGCAATAAAAAACAGGTGGTGTGGATGATTTTTATGTAGCTGGTGTTCTAACAAAGTATAGTAACTTTGTGCCAAAAAATATAAATATTGCTTCGGGCACTATAGTACCCTTAAAGAAGGCCGAATAACTCGAAAACTAGAGATGACGTATGTTCACGTTTTTCGCTAACAAGACTCAGGAAAGATAGCAGATTCCAAAAATCCTTCTTTTGCAGAGGGTGGCGTCTGCCCAAGGGGAGCTGACGCACTTGTTTCACTTATTTTTGGGTTTTTAGGACAAGAAATTTTTGGCCCTAAAACATGAAAGTGCAGGACTTGTGGAAAGTGCTGCTCCAAGTGCGAGTCTGGTGATTTTTCTGAACCTCTCTAGTGGTCCTTTCAAACCGTAAAATTTTACAGCTTTGTGTTAAGGGTTCAAAGCTGTTTTGTTTAGCCAGTTTTTTTTTTGTAAATCTTTAATTCTTGTCAGAGAGACTTTAACTCTGTTGAATTCTATAGTGTTAGAGTTATGAAATTATTTCTCAGTATTTTGTAGAGGCTTTAATTGTGTTAAGCTAAATGTTAGGGTTAAATGTTCATTGTTTAGCTTAAATTTGCTCGAGTTGAAAATGGTAGACTAGTTTTGCACGACTGTGAATACGCAAAGCCTCAACGAGTTTGTCAAAGAAGCAAAGAAAAAAAACAACAAAGCAAGGCGAGATGGGATTAGGCGAAATAAGACGACACCGTTTATTTATCGTTAAATTGCGTTAAAATACGGAAGTTTGTTAGGTCTATTACTTGCATGCGTAATGAGTTCATTTGCAACAGTTAACCATATCAATGATCTAAAACCTGCGGCTGAAGTAGATGAATGGTCGACATCAATTCAAACAAGCTTCAGTCACACCATTGCTTAAGGGTCGTTCTCTTGATAACTACAGACCAATTTCTAATCTGAACTTCATTTCAAAAGTTTTAGAACGCCTATTTTTGACTCGTTTTCAACCTCACATCTTGGACTCGCCCAATTTCAACAGCTACCAGTCTGCATACAGACCTGGCTGTTTCACCAAGTCTGCCCTACAGCTTCTCCTTGATCGTATTTACTCCACGTCTGATGAAGGGAGACTGATGTTACTTGTTTCTTTGGATCATCGTAATTATAAAAAATGATATTAATGAACACCAGTGTCGGTATGCTGTAGTTTTCGCCACATTGTGGTCCGACGTTTGGAGGAACTCTGCTAACGATCCGTGGACAGAGGTTTGGCAACGGCACTTTGTCTCAGCCTGACAGCAATGCAACCGTTCGTATCGGATCCGCCCAGTGTCTCATACTGCGCCGAAATTCCACGGTGTGAGTAGGCCTTTAATGACGATAATCTGTTGAAACTTGAAAGCTTGTCTGTAAGCTTAATAATGTCAGGGACGTTGAGAGCCACAGCGGGGCCCGGGGAAACATTTTCGCGGGGCCGGTTTAGAGAGAAAAGTTTTGAATTTTGCTTTTTGAAATGACACATTCTGGACTTTATATTTCTGAGCGAGTGGGCAGCCAAACGTCGCGGGGCCCGGGGAACAATTTTCCCTTCTCAGAACTTTCTCGACGGGCCCGGTTACAATTGTGGATGTAAATTAGACAGAATGTGTCTGTGTTTATTGGTCGAATTAACATAAGAACGGCCTGGTTCGTGTACTTTGTTTTGAAAACTTTATTTTTGCCTGGCAGCAACGCAAAATACACAGTGTAAAAGCAAACACAAAGAACAAAACAAACACATGTCACGACCTTGATGAAAGTGATCTATACGTACTTAATAACACTGACTACTAACTTAGTGAAACAATAAACTCGAAGACGGCTAGGGAAATAATCCACAATTCTCTGCATTTACAATTTATATATATAAATAATATATATAAAAGCACACAAAACACAATTACTAGAAAAACAAACAAAAATTAATAATAAAGCAGAATGAAAGTTCAGGTATTGGGTTTGACCTTTTATAAAATAATAGGGGAAAAATAGTTAAAATTAATTAAGAAAATAATACATGGGTCAACTAAAACTAAACAATATACATACATACAATACACCACAGTTTCTCGTAGCTTAACTACACAGTTCAAATACATATAAATACAGCGCAGTTCTGTCAAAATGTCAATCCAGGCAATACTTTCAGTATGAATTCAGTTTTATATTAATTCAAATAACACACTTAAATTTGTAATATCAGTGTCAGTGTAGAATATCAAAATGTCAGATCTCGGGTATATTCACAGATTTTACAGGTGATAGCACGAAATAAATTTAAACAGCCTCGGTTTATACAGATCTTAACAAAACAATCACGGAAAAACAACGAAACACCAAATTTATAATTCTGCAGACAAATACCAGGAAAACTACTTTAACACGATATTAGGACAGACAAACATAACGTGCAACTCACGACACACGACTCTATGGACCGTAGTTCTGACGACAGTTTCACGGCAGCAGTTCAGTGAGTGGACTCAACGGCGGCTGGGAAGACGGTTCTCACGATGGCGACTGATCCGCAGAATAGCATCTTGTCAGTTCACCTAGATAGACGTCGCTGGCGGCTCAAAGGTGTCGTCAGCGACTCAGTTACGAACTTCTCACTTCAGACGAATCTTCCACCAACTCGACAAGTCGTCAGCTCCAACCAAACAGGTGCTCACGAGCGGCTGTGTCGACTGAGATTGACGAACGAATAACACGACCGGTTGGTCAAATTCGCCCAAACTGGCGACCAACAATCGGCACAACAGTAGGGGTCTTCTAACGCCCGTCTCGCAGGATTTACTACTTTGGCCGCACAATATCCTCAGGTCACAGGACAGCGATCTTAACTATAATATTGACTCAACAGATCAAATGCCGCGCTCGGCTCAAAAACGGCTAGCAGCAGCAGCCACTAACTCGAACCGGATTGGCCGCACCTGCTCCACACAGGTATAGCGACGAAGGTATTAACCAAACGTAAGGGATTATGTCACCGTTTATGTAATAAAGACAGTAGAGCCTAGGTAAACAGAAAGTGTGACAGATAACACGGGCGACAGCCGCGTTATACTAACGTACTGACACACAAACTAGAATCACCACACTGCAAAAAAACTCAAAACACTCAAAATGACTCACCTTAATTATAAATACGATATGTGAAAAGGAAGGCATAGACCAGGGGTCTCAAACTCATTTGAGGGTGCGGACCACACTGCAAGATATCACTCAGTCGGTGGGCCGCATTGTTTTTAGAGACGACAAAATGCAGTAATTAATAGGCCCCATACAAATGACAGAAGTTATTTTTACAGTATACACTGTAGTTTAGGACTTCAGATTTTTCCCGTCTTCGACTAACTCTTAACGCTGATTTGGCAGAAACCAGAGAGTCGACGTTAGTCTTGAAATCACGGGTGTTAGCCAATTGCAATGTTGCATTCAGACGTTTACTAGTGAGTCTTGATCACATCACAAAGCAAATTTGTTGATCTCCATTGATGAGAAGAAGTGTTCACAAACGTATGTACAGCCAAACATCGCCATTAAG
>Ga0209671_1008456_pt1 | contig 10768 bp, 5 predicted proteins | sample WorMetHERISLAND2_2_FD_187401 | JGI IMG/M metagenome (GOLD analysis project Ga0209671, IMG submission 187401) | Marine gutless worms symbiont microbial communities from Max Planck institute for Marine Microbiology, Germany - Olavius geniculatus... | ecosystem: Host-associated > Annelida >...
GCAGTAACGTGGTAACCGGTTTTTAAAAATTAAATAGCATTTTTAGCTTAAACATTTTTAATGCTAAAAAATCGGTAGGCGGTCATGTTCAGAAGTCTATAATTTCGTCGTTTTTCAACAAAATCATACTTCACTTAGCAGTTAAATGTAGAACGTTTCTGCAAATGAACCTGTGAAATTCCATGTTAAAATTCCAAGCGGTTGCTGAGAAAACGGCAAAAAACTTTAGGGGGCTACTTTTTTGCCGCACCCTGTAGGCTACAGTTAACGCGATATATAACTAATCTACTTGCTTACTTTCTGGTTACTTACTTACTCTTAAGGCGGGTCAGAACAAAGCCCATATGGGAAAATCCTGCCGCTGAACGTATTTTGGTGCATTATCAAGTTAAAAATAACACATTTCATAGTGTAAGTGCAAAACAGACAGTTAATTAATACTTGACTTATGTTACTGAAAAATTGTATTGCAGAAAGATTAACATAAATTTACTTGTTGCGCTTCGTTATCTTCATTGGGGATTTTTGTAGTCGTTAGGAGTGGTCCTTGTCTGGAAGCATCTTGATGACCAAACACAAAGTTTTGATCTTGATCTTATTAAAGAAATCTTAAAATTTTTGATCATGGCTGTTGATATTTTTTCAGTGTAAGCTTACAGGTAAATTTAAGTGACTATTTTATTCTGTTTACATGTACCTTTCGTTCAACATACACTGACGCTACCCAAGGATGTTGTTGATGATGTCGATGATGTAGTGCTTGTTAATGATGCAGATCTGTTGAACGTGTTCGTTATAGGATTACATTACAACACGGTGACCCACGCTGGGTCGGCGCCTGGTGGGTCGCATATCTGGCTGTAATGGTGCCTACACTGCTTATAGCACCGGTCTTTTTTGGATACCCGCCAGACTCTTCTACCAGTTTGTATTGTACAGATTTCTTGCGTATCTACCAGTTCTTTAGAACAACTCTGGTGCTGTTGGATGTTCGACTGCAGGAGAATGTTGGGGCTTGTGGCATTTCGAATTTCCAGAACAATGTCAAGCAGAACACAATATTGTGATTATCTGAGGGGCGGGGTGTGCAAGATGTTTTTCCTGAGTCGTAATTTTGTGTACGGTGTTCATTAGACACTAAACCGAAAAAAACCTTTTAAAAAACTTTTTGAAAAATTTTAAAACGTGAAAAAGTCTAAAAACCTATTTTAACAACGCTTACGTTTTTTTCCATCCGTGATCGAAACCTTAAGACCATGCTTTCGCTAAAGGCTCTATACAGCGCTAGCCTATGTGGTGACGATCAAAAGCCAGGTTGTACTATATTTGTGAAATGCATAGCAACTGTAAATTCTTTTAGCCACATTTGTAACTTTTTACATTTGATAACGTGTACGTTTTATTACTTTTAGTATTTTTTAGGTTTTAATACAGCTGTTAGCTGCAACCCAAAATAACGATGTTTCATTTAGCCAGTGTTGTGAAGTAAGCTTATTTAAATACTTTGAGCATTTAAATACCATTCAAATACTTAGACAGTATTTAACAGAAAGTATTTAAATACTTTCAAATGGATGGTATTTGAAGCGGCATTTAAATAAGTTTTAAAAGGTATTTACTATTTAAAAATTTCTAACTACTTACTCCGGCACTTTTGGCAGTGTTTGCCTGTTTGCACGGTTGCATGACAAGTTTACATTGTATGAACGACATCCGTGCTTAGCATTATTAAAGATTTTGGCTCTCAAAACAAGAACCACAGTCTTTATCAGCTGCAAGAGTCTTGAACGATGTAAGTGCAGCAAACGTCGAAGAAAGATGACAGTGACCTTTTCTGCTTCAGTACAACGTTTTCCGTTACAAAGCCACAGCTGCACCTGCAGGAGTAGGCCTATCTGAATGACAGCAGTAAGATCTGTCAATGTTTGCGAAACATGCTGTTATCAAACAAGTTTCTGTTTGGTAAAACACGTCTGCTGTCTTAACAGTCCAGAAAATACACTATGTCCGGTAAAAAAACTGACCCCCTAGACATCGTGCAATAAAAATGTCAAATCTGAACGAATCTGACTAAACTTCTACACAGTTAATTCCCAATAAATTCCTAAAACGATTGCCAAATTTCGTTAAAAACAATATTTTTTTACCAAAATTAATAAATGTTGAATATCGGTAACAAAATATCTTCGGTACCAATATGGCGTTACGTACAGCAGTCACTCAAGCGGAAGTGACGTTTGTTAAAGCAATCAAAATAACGTAAACAATAACAAAATGATGATTTCTGCAGACGATCGTGTTTTAATTAAACTGTTGGAACGAGAGAAAGCGTATGGTGCTAAAAAGTTTATCACGGAATTGCCCAGCAAGCTGTGGACACTACCAGGATTAAACAAACGGTTGCCTAATACTGAACACTTCACGTTTTGAGGCAACATCACAAAAACCGCTGTGACTATTGTTTGCGCAGATAGATTGAACTAAAATTTGGCAGATTGATTGGCAACAGATGATGCATTGTTGACGTAAAATTTTTGCCAAAATGAGATGTTGTTTGTTAAGGTTACGCAAATGTACATAGGGTATGTAACACCGTATTGGTAATGAAGATATTTTGTTATCGATATTCAACCATTAATAACTCAGCTAAGAAATAATATTTTTAAAAAGTTTGCTAATAGCTACAGGAATTACTAAAAATTAAGCGCACGAAATTTTATTTAAATTTGCTCAGATTTTACATTTTTATTCTGCGATGTATATGGGGTCAGTTTTTTTACCGGACACGGTGTAGACTTTTTAGTTTGACTTCACTTGCACTGACAAGCGTCGCAACAGACTTGCTTACAAACTGTTTGAAAATCCGGCGATGCTTAAAGTCAGTCAGCATTATTGAGCTTATAATGTCAGACATATGTTTTGATTTTAGTCTGTTATCGTTTTACTGTTTTTTTCCGAGTAACTGAAAAAAAAAACAAAATAATTCTGGGCATAAAAATTTTGCCGTGTTATTCTGCAGTATTAAAATACTTTGAATCCAGTATTTAAACACTTGACAAATATTTGGATATTTAAATAGTATTTAAATACTTTGAAAGTTAAAAGTATTTGCATACTATTTAAATACTTTTATCAAGTTTATGTTACAGCACTGCATTTCGCCTATATGAATATTAATTTTATTCAATTATTCATTCGTTCATATTGTTCAGAGAATCATCGTGAGAATTCGAAGTCTAACAAGGGACCGTCGTCTGACACTGCAGTAGATTACGAAATGCCGCTGGATCTGCGAGCTGCGGGTCTGACTGGAGTACTGAAGACAGCTAAGTCACTGTTCACCAACGGTCCCTACGTCTTCTCGGTTCTCCACGGCACTTTTGATGCCATTATTATCAATGGGTTCGTTTCGTTCGGCGCGAAGTACTTGCAACAGCAGTTCGGATTGACTGCTACCATGGCCGGCATCGCATTCGGTTGGTTTTTTTATATTCACAGTTGAACAGTGCGAAGGAATAATTCTTGCTACTGAGCGTCAGCTTACTGTTATTTCCATTTCGAAACACGAGTTTTGTCTGTGAAACTTGGCGTTTGCTGTTAGTTCATAGTTTGGGCAAGAGGTTTATTAGGCCGCCCGGAACGATAGTCCGGAAGGCCTTATTTTTTACAACGCGCGAAAGCAGCTACTGCTTTCAGCGCGTCTTAGCCACCGCAATTCTGTCTCTCCGTCTGTCCGTCCGTCACACGGGTGGATCAGTCAACAACGCTGCAAGTTAGAATCACCAAATCTTATCCATCGGCTGCCTGGAAGACTCTAGTTTCAGGAACCGTAAAGTTTTTCTATAAATTCGAAGAGGTCACCGCAAACGAGGGCGCTAAATGAGAGGGGTAGGCAAAATTTTCGATTTTTTGCTAATAAGTCGATGTATCTCAGTAACGGTGCGAGATAGCGCCTAGGTTACTATTAATCACTAATAGAAAGTCGTACACAGTGTACATTGTGATTGTTCTCTGACTGTTGTTGTCGTTGTCGTGGTTGTTGCGATATAGGTGTTATAGCTGTACCGGGTGGTGCGGGAGGTTTTCTGCTCGGCAGTATTATCATCAAGAAAATGTCGCTAACGACTGGACAGAAGCTTCGAGCAATGTTCTATCTGGCCATTGTCACTCTACCGACAATGCTGATGTTCGTAGTTCAGTGTAACACGCCGCCTCTTGTGGACATATCACCTCGCGACTATTCTAAAACAACCAACATGTAAGCTTCTCGTAATGCTGTAAATTGTTTTGGCTATATGTGTATTATATAATCTTTGTAATATTTTTGAAAAGAACTCATTAACGGAATGATAATCTTACTTTACTTTTAACATTTTGACAACCGCTGTTCGGAACAATTTCTATCTGCCGTCAAATGTGCCGCGACGAACAATTTGTTTCAGTTAATGAGGAAGTCGGTAGAAATCGTTCCGAAGAAGACAGCAGCGGTTACCAAAACATCAGCAAAAGCAATGAATTTATGAAAATCATAGATTTCATAAATCGATATTGCTTATTTACCATTTTAGTGTTCAATTATTAGTCGTGAACGTTGTATTTGCTGCAGAAATAACGACACGTTTTGCATTTCCGGCTGCTCGTGCAGAAGAGACTGGTTTGAACCGGTCTGTGGAGCTGATGGTTTTACTTACTTTTCACCATGCTACGCTGGCTGCCGGAACTCGCTCGCAGATACCGTCGGTTTCATGCATATTACAGACTAATTATTGTGAGAAACTAAAAAGCTGAAGCCAATAACTAAAACCGAGTCTTGTGCTTCTATCCTTTTATATACCGTGTCTCAGAAAGGCCAACGTTGTCTGTTCGTAACTCAGCCAAGTTACCTCGAATGTCAAAAACTGCATCTTTTAAAATTTTGTGACTACAATAAAGTTAATATGACAATTTGCTGATTAAAACATTGTAGCCATGCAATTTTTGTTTTTAGTTTATCGTTCAGAACAACGCTGCCCGTTTGGCTATGGAATCTGTCAAAAATTTATAACAATTTTATTCAAGTCAACAATAATAATTAGTGAGACTGTTGGTAGGGTAAGTAGGTAGTTGTTTGCATGACAGACTGGTCGGGTATTATTTTTCGTTAATCACAAAGCTGACAAAATCTGGACCTAAGCTTTTGGTGCCTGAACATCCTGATGTAGAAAGCATTTTGCTTGTATTTTAAATTCTCCCTGAAACACGACGTATCGGTAGTTCGGTACAACAAATATTAAATTTCGGCCAACAGCATCCCCGCCATCACAGCAGTTTGTGCAGACCTAATCCCGTGCCAGTATATGGATGGCATACAAGGGTCATCCCAAAAGTTTCTAGCCTCGACATATTAGACAACAATATTTTCTACAATTTATACATCAGTGAAACGTAAGTCCTTTACTGACTCATATAAGTCTGCTACGGATATGACGTCATTGTAATTTATGACGTCATAGAGCACTAAACCAAAACGATTAGAAGAAGAACATCGACTCGCCGCAACGATAGCGATTAACGTACGGGCAGTTACGTGACGAGAATTTTTATTTCCGTCACAATTATATCAGTTGCGTTAATGAAAGGCCAGTCAAGATTTGTGACTTACATGGGCCCCTGATTTGCAGGGGGCTGGGAGCGAGCCCCACGCTCTAGTCCCTTAATTTCATCACCGCACTTTAGTCCAAAGTCTACAGTTACCCAGCTGCCTATTTTCGACTATGACTTAGTACACTAAGACCACTCTGCGTACAATAATGACCTGACCCCCAATGACTATTATTTTTTTGAAATCTGAAATTCTATCATGGTAGTGTCTGCTATCCACGATGATAAATGAATCAAGCCCCTTTCATTGACGCCAAAAATCGTTTCAGTTTAATGCTCTATGACGTCATAAATTACAACGACGTCATATCTGCAGCAGACCCATATGATTCAGTAAAGTATGTACGTTTCACTGATTTATGCATTATGGAAAATATTGTTGTCTAATATGTTGAAGCTGGAAACTTCTGGGATGACCGTCGTATAGCGACGTCGGAATGAATGTACCGGTATAATTTTTTCGCTGTATGTGCTTTCAAAGTGGTCATATTTTATGTAGGCTATAAGTGTTTCATTTTCTGTATAATGATAATGACTAATAATGGCTGTGTAGAAATACGGCAACTGCAGCTGCATTGATGACGTGAGCACAAATACGAGTAACGTCGTCAGTTCTGCGGTAGACGGAGTCTGCGAAGTGACGTCATGCTATGCGTGGAAACTTGTCATCTTTTTCATCTTTTTATTTCTCGCTCAGATACTCATTTTTTTCTGCGAAATCTTTCACGTTTCAGCTATGCTCAGGTGAAATGTGCATTATATTCTGCGATTTTTCTTGTCGGTTGTCACAAATGTTGTATACGTCAATAAAAAGGAAATAGGGCTTGTCATGTTTTTCAGTTCTGATGACGCATTGACGCCAGAAGGCAGCGCAACGAATATGCATATAAACATCCTATGAGTTAAGTTTTCTGACTGAGCTGAAAGTCTGAAAATACTCAAAGAAAACCAGCAAAGTTTAATTCCAAAGGTACACTAGATGGGACGTACGTCAAAAGATAGCGCGTTGTGACATTTTGTTTAGATTGCGCTGTATAGGCCTAAATAGCCTTACTTACCTTCTTAGCTCATAGGGGTACCATTAGAAATACTTTGAAGTAGAACAAAAATGGACTTTAAGAATGCGAAAAACAAAAGGAAATGAAAAGAGAGTCAGAATTAAAATTCGGGAATAGAGACTCGGAGTTGTCCAACAATACATAAAAGGGGCTAATAATGCTAATCGACGCCCGTGGAAACGATGGTAATATTTTGCTTTTGGTGCTTGTTATAACAGAGTTGTGGAGCACACAGAACGCCCGCTTGCTTACGGCATTGACTGGCTTGCTCAGCGGCTTTTGGGTAAGTTGATTTTATTTCAAATTTAAATAGTGCGACTTCTGCATTATTACCGGTAGCAGCAACTGGTTTTTTTCGGTTTTCAGATTCAATCTGTCTTTGTTAAATAAAAACATCTGGATTTTCCATCCCTTGATATTGTTAGCCTGTTGTGGTCTAGTCCTGCATTTTCGGTAACGCTTGCCGAATGTGTTCTAGCTATAACTGTGTGTGATAACCCTTTTTGGCTGCAGCCTTTTCTTGACTTTTTTCTACATTTCTCTGCAGGAGGTTTGCCCGGTCCGGTGCTGTTCGGATTTGCAATGGACCACAGCTGTCTGTTATGGGAGGAGAAATATGACGGCAGTACTGGAGCGTGTCTGTACTACGACAATCATCAGATGGCTTGGCAGCTGATGGCCGTCTGTACTGTATGCAAGCTGTTCAACATCGTCTGTGGTCTGCTCAGCTGGCGACTTTACATGCGAAGTCTTCGTAAGGGCGACGTGCGGGAAACTAGACCGGAACGCAGACCGACAGTTGGTCAAACCGGAAATGGTCCAACCGGAAGTAATGTTGAATTGGCTGCCAATCAAACTACTGGGATTAACAATCCAGCGGCGGAAGCGGACAATTTGCCCTTCACTACAAAATTTTGATATTGCCGCGGAATTTCGCGGAATTTTGAAGAAGTTAAGAAATGACCGATGATCAGTACGATCGTCGGTTTGATAACGTGACTAACTCTATTACGGAGAAAAATCAAACTGAACAGCTTACAACTGCATCTCTACAAGTCCTAATAATTACAATCGTAGGCCTATAGCGCACACTCGTAAATAAACATAATGCGACTGATTGACAAGTTGCACTTTTTTTAAAAATCGATAATTTTCTTCGTATGTTGCTAACATAGGCCTAACTGAGTGCCATGCCAGCGTCCAAAAAACTGAATTTTTTTAACAGAATAAAGCTTAGTTTTCGCACAAACGGAAGGCCGCGGTGAGCCGCTGAATTTTGCAAACTGGCCCGCGGAATTTGGCAAAATTTTCCATGAAAAACTGTGGGCCCTATACGGTCCCATAAGCTCAATGATAGCATCTAGACGGCACCGTTGTTGTGATGTCAGCTATTGTTGCCGTACGTGGTCTGGCTGTCCGCCTGTATCTGTGTGTGTTTATATGTCATGCACCTTGCTAAAGCACGTATGCTCTGAGTCGTCAGTTGCGCTGTCAAAATTTACAAGTCAGTGACTACGCAGATTATTCTATGGTTATAATTAAACGTTACATACAGTGTTGTAACAAATACTAATTAAAAGTATTTTAATACAGTACAAATACTTAAAACTTTTAAAGTATTTAAATACTATTTAAATACTATTTAAATACTGTAATATTACATGACAAAATTTTTATGCCAATTTTTTTATTTCTCAGTTTAGAAAAAAATGACAGCAAAATGCTAACAGTCTAATCAATCAGTAGACCTATTCGCTAATAGACTAAAATCACAGACGTCTGTTAATGTCATTAAACATCTGACATCAGTTCATCTTTCACTATCAGTTAATTTATCTTTTAGTCACCAATAATGCTGATTAACTTTCAACTTTGCCAGTTTTTTCAAACAGTTTGTCACCGAGTTTATTTCGCCGTTTTGTCAGTACGAGTGAAGCTGAACTAAACAGTCTCTCCATTGGAGCGCTTGAAGGTGGGCACGTGTTGTAGCAAACAAAAAGTTGTTTGACAGTGCATCACACAATGGTTTTGCATGTTTTGCATTAGGCTTCACTAGCTTCTTCTTCAGAAATGTGATTGTTGGCAGCACATAACCCATGCTGCATTGCTGTTCACCTTGTAAAATATCAATCCTAGCAGCAACTAAACATCGGTATATGCCCAAACAATGCACAGTAGTTGTTGTGCATGTGTTCTAACATTTAAACAGTGCTGCGGTGAGTATTAAGAACTGTCAAACAGGCAAACACTGCCAAAAAGTGCCGGAGTAAGTAATTAGAAATTGTTAAACACTAAATACTCTTTAAAAGTATTGAAATACTGCTTCAAATACTAGCCATTTGTCGTATTTAAATACTTGTTGTTAAATACTGCCTACGTATTTAAGTAGTATTTAAATATTTGAAGTATTTAAATACTTTACAACACTGGTTACAGACTTATGCAGAAACAGACCTGCGACGAGGTGATTCGCTTATCTTATTTTAGATAATTTAGGTTTATTTTAGATGTCTCACAGAGTTATTCTCAACAAGAAAGGTGAAGAATTATTTTCATTGATTCATGCCCTCACTATAGAATAAATACTGATTACGGGAAACGCAGTTCAAAATATAGAGCAGCTAAATATTATAAATATTTACCCCCAAGAAATTATAAGTTTAAACTCCATGAATTCGGAAGATACAATAAATTACTTTTGAAAAGCTACTTAACATTGAACACCGATCTTGTAGCCTACTTACCACTTTTCCCACCCTACTAAAGTCACAGCACATAGATTCCTCTTGTTCAGTCATATCATATTGTGTTTTAATGTTTTTTTCGTTTGATTTTAGGTTGAGCATTGTGTGTGTGTTTGTTTGTTTTTATACTTTGGGTATTTTAAGTTGGATTGTGTAAATTATGTTAGTGTTTGCGTGATGAAGTTTGATAGAATGTATTTAGTAGTTTAGCTGTTTTTCTGTTCAGTAGGTTTAGTTTAGAGAATTAAAGAAATAGAAATTGTATGTGTTAAGGTAGCCAGCATAGCTGACCAGTATGGTTTTCTGGCAACCTGGCTCAATAATTAACTGTTGTATTATGTTATAAATTGTACTTGTGTTTGAGCCAAATAAATGTTTTCTTTTTCTTCTTTTTGTGCTCGGCACAATTTGCATGGTAGATTATACTTTTTCACCTTTATTTCACATAGAACATGTGTTTAATTAGTAGCTAGTCAGTTTCTAGGAACAGTTAATAAACCTGTATATACATATAGGTCTACTCTACAGGGTGGATTAAAAACGTAAGCATTTATTGTCCAAATATTTGCCGATTTTCAAAATTCTTTTATTGGCACAATCTGTAGAAAATTTGCACTAACCTGGTTGCAGGCCTATCCTACCACACATTAACTGCATCGCTACACTACTTTGTGAAATGTGTCAAAAATCACAATAATTAAAATAAATACGCATTCCAATACTTATCTTCTAAAACAATTTACTAATAATTTTTTGATTTAAATTAAATTATGTTTAGTTCACGATTCACTTTCGGTGTTCGTCAACAACAATTGACCATATTATTTATAGGGTGGGCCTAAAATAATCTCCAAACTTTTGCTTTTTTCACTAAGGATTGTTGGATTTTTACAATTTTTATTAATATACTTAGCAGGGCCGTATTTAGGGGGGAGCCTGGGAGGCCCCGGACCCCAGGCCTCCCACCAACAGGAGGTCTCCTACCAAACCCCTCAATTTTTACGCGCGAAAGCAGTATGCTTCGCGCGTCTTTGTCTGGGCGTCCGTCCGTCTGTCTGTCTGTCCGTCCGTCACACTCGTGAGCTGTATCAAAACGGTGCAAGCTAGGATCACGAAATCTTCACGTGGACTGCCCCAAGGTCTCTAGTTTATTGTGACAAAATTTCGTGCCACTGGGTGCAGGGGTTCCCCTCGAACGAAGGCGTCGAAGAGGGGTACCCCCTTAAAAAGACGTCATTTTGCCGTTATTGGCTCGAATAATGTGAAAACGGTTGCAGATAGGTACATACATGCTGCTTATCATAACAAGCACTGGTGACAGGCTTT
>Ga0209671_1008461_pt1 | contig 10765 bp, 6 predicted proteins | sample WorMetHERISLAND2_2_FD_187401 | JGI IMG/M metagenome (GOLD analysis project Ga0209671, IMG submission 187401) | Marine gutless worms symbiont microbial communities from Max Planck institute for Marine Microbiology, Germany - Olavius geniculatus... | ecosystem: Host-associated > Annelida >...
CCTGTGGAGCAAGCAATCACACTGTAATTAACAGTAATCACCTCAAAGTATGTTTTCAGAGTAACAAATGTAAGGACATTGACGTTACATTTGTTACTCTGAAAACATACTTTGAGGTGATTACTGTTAATTACAGTGTGATTGCTTGCTCCACAGGCTGGAAATAATGGAGTCGATGGCATTACATCTGGAGTCAGGATATGAGCGTCTCTATCGCTGGACACAGAGTATGTTTTGTATTGTATGATTTACTGTTATTATATGTTATTATATACCATGCTCATTTTAAGTTTTTGCTTTATAATATATACGCTGTGTCTCAATAAAGAATGTGCCACTTTTATTTTTGGAATAACTCTATCAAACATTGGCCAATTTTGGTAATTTTTGGCATGCAGCATCAAGAAGAAATGTGATGTAAACCGCTTTAGCTTAGCCCACCTCACCTCAATACTGTTGCTACACTACCTTGTAAATTGCAGAAGTCATACTTTGGCCATTTAAAACAATGAAGTCATACTGGGGAACGCATGCATCAACTTAAGAAATTACTGAGACCACAGAATTATTGAAAATCTGTCACATATTTAACATTATTCATATTCATATCAACATTGTATGTCAACGAACTGAAATGACACATCAGCAGCGAGTAACCTGCTCTGGGTTGTGCGTTATTGGAGAGTCACGTCAGCGTCTACTGCTTACGATCGTGCTGGGGGAGGACATTTTGAGCAGATGTAGTAATAAAAAAAATCTGTGATGTAAGACGTAAGACTTTCTGAAAGATAATAACTGTTACTTGTGTTTGTCACTATTCAGTTAATAATTTTTGAGCCGATGCATACGCTAACCAGTATGAATACATCGTTGTAAATGGCCAAACTACAACTTCAGAATTTCACTAGGTAGTGTAGCAAAAGTATTAAGGTGAGCTATAACTGCTTACATCAAGTTTCTTTCCGATGTTGCGTTCCAGAAATTAACAAAATCGGCTAATGTTTCGCAGAGTTAATCAAAAAATAAAAGTGGCACGTTTTTTATTGAGACATGACCACAGTGTATATTTCGTGCTGTTGATCAGTTATTTATTAATATATAAAATTAAAATTGCCACGTAACTTTTATAAGATTTTTGTAAAGTGGGGGACATTTGTTGTACTGGTAATTAATATTTTGGAGCACATTTTAAAATTAAGTTTTAGACATTTTGTTTCACATTTCGTATTCTCTGAATGGTACAAGTTTTTATTCAATTGATCATTGTGTGTCTTTTTTAAAAAGCTTTTTGTCTACCTATCTGTCTATTTGTTTTGTCTGTTTATCACTTATACAGGCTTGTAACCTGGAAATGAAAAGCCGTAGAAAAACGATAGTTGATGTTAACATTTTGCAGGGCATGAGTAACGAAAAGCTATGCCAGTTTTCAATTAAAAGGTGTTGCTTATTATTGAACTGTGCAGCGTAGAGCTAGGGGGATGGCTGCATAATATGTCGGCATTGGGTCATCATACCCTTCTAGTAATTTTGTGTTATGTGTTGTGTACAGACGACTGTTGTCTACTGACTGGTGATCAACCAGACATCAGCAGCAAGTTGTGTCAAGCAATGGAGGCACTGCAGGATCGGCCTGTACTCTTCAAGTGAGAGCCAACACACCTACTCCTACTCTCACCATTTACACTGGCACATCTATCTGCATTATTATTGGACTTTTTTCATACATTAGAACTTGGTCAGTTCCATAAGAAACACCGAGGGCAGTCAAGCTCCACCATTCCTTTTCGCTGTCTTTTTTCGTTTTATGTTTATTCTGTTCTGCTGACATTTATAATGTGAGCTGGGATATGACCAATCATTCTTCAAGTAGGGCACAATGTGTAAATTTCTTTAGGCTAGATTTTTTTACATTTGGCCTAGATTTTCTATCACATGCCTTTGAACTTAACTGGTCAGGCAGCTATTGGAACGTTGCAAAACCACTGTGAGCAAATCAACTACAGTTGTACAGGGCTAATTTTAAAAAAGATTTAGTTTAAAATGAAGTGATTCAATATTGATTCAAAAATAATGTTCATTGCTATTCATTGACTATTGACCGACAAAAGTCAACCAGTTTTAATTGTGTAGTGGTAAAAGTATAGTAAATAACTGCACAGTAGGCTTTTTACATAGGGCTGCACAACCCGACTCTGAGCGTTGACTTTTTGAATGGAAATTTGTACAATGGTGGCTTCTGCCCTGAAGAATGTTTGCACTAATTTTGGTTTTTCTGTGCATTTTTTTTGTTTCCGAGTTATAAACCTTTACCTACTTCGGCACCGGCCACACCTCTTAAGTCACAACGTAATGGTGCTATAGAAATAAGATTATTATTGTTATTATCATTAGATGGGCAGACAGATTTTTTAAAGACCCATATTGCAGTCTATAATGATGTGCACAGAAATGATTTTCTAAACAGACTGTGACCTTTTCCCACAGCCGGTTGACTTGGACGTCGATGCTGCAATTAGCCATGTGTGTGCTTTGTACACAGGTATGCACTTGACGAGTTTGCGATGGCTCGTCGTGCTGCCATCGTGAGATGTTTTATTGACGCGCTGACTCGGGGCGGCCCGGCGGGAACTCCACGGCCCATTGAGCTCCACTCACATGATCCACTGAGGTACCTGGGAGACATGCTGGCCTGGCTGCACCAGGCTGCAGCGTCGGAGCATGAACATATACTGGCACTGCTTAAGTGCTGCTCCAAGATTGGTAAGTTGTCGAATAGAACTGAAGTTGTATTTGTTAGCTGAGTAATTTCTGATAGTCTTTTAATTACTATCTGACTGATCTGTTTGCCCAGTGCATTCTGTTATTTATCTAACAGCTGCCTTTGTGACATGGTACTTGGCTTAATGGTTACAAATTAGTCTTGAGTTTTTATCCTGTTAAGCACTTCGAGTAGTAAGGTTACTGGCTATCTTGTGCAGATCTGCCATCTGAATGATTTGCCCAGTTTTAGGCTGGGTCATCTCTGTTAGATTATAATGGCTATGGTCATAGGGAGTGAAGAAGCAGCAAGTTTTACATGATCAATCAATCAATCAATCTTTATTTGTCCAATAAAACAATTTAAAACATGCAAATGACAGTGCAGTAGGACCGGACAGTGAGACTAAAAGTACTGAACACTGCCCTTAATACACAAGTACAGTCAGATAAATCCGTAAGTTCTAAAGTTAGAACAAACAAATACCAAAACAAGCTCTGTGACCAGGACTGCTGTTTATGGAAAACTTGGAAATGTCGACAAATTTCACAGCTGACAGGGAATATGATAAAGAAATTCCGTCAGAATAACTAATCATTACTAATTTTATGTTTGGAAGAGCACTAATTAATGTGTGCGGTTGTTATGCTACAGCAACAGATGATCTTGTGCAAGAGGCTCTGGGCCACATCACTGAAGGCATCTGTCGACCGCTCAAGGTTGTTATATGCTGCTGACTTTAGTTGTCAGATACCCACTTGCAGTTTTTGAATGATGTGAAATTTTGTGTATTAGTTATAGATCAAGTCGGCTAAAGTGCTCACTAACCAGCTATGCAACAGCCCAGAAAGTTATTTGTCATCGCTATTTTCTGCCGTATATTTGTGTCTTCGGTAGTCTGCAACAATTAATGTCCATTCAGCCTAGTCATATTCTGAATATTGTCAACCAGTTGCTTTTGACTTACATTCTTTGTTGTAGCATTAATTAACCAGCACTTATGGTTACATCGACATTATGAGCCACAGTTAAACTACTTTTGCATATTTCCTTATTTCTGCACATTAGACACAGCATATGCATAACACTTTCTGTTGTCCAAAATATTTGTGATTTTACAGGTCGTTATGTTGAAATTAGCCAAGCAGTGTTTTGTCGTTGTAGGTAAATGGAGTTGATGTGTAGTTCATTCGGTCAAAAATCATTTACTTAGTAGATTTGTAAAGCACCTCTTAAGTGAAGTTTTTAGAGACACTTATTACAAGTAGGTACTATACACTGTGAGACATGATTAGTAATTTTTTAAAGATGTCTTTCGGTTGAACGAGAAGTCACAAAGTGAATGTTGAGTGGTAAATGTGAAGGTACGTTTGGAACAAGTTCTGATGTCTGAGCCTGGACCTACTGTTCTCTACAAGCTAGGCAACCTCATCAAGTTCTATCAGGCTACTATAGGGTCAGTAGTTTGTTTATGATTTATATTGTGTAACATTTAGATATATTAGTTGATGTAAAGTTTTATTTCTGTTGGGATTAATTTTGTTTTCTGTGTTTCGTAAGTGACTAAACTACAAGAAATTAGCCTGACTGCTACTGTTGCTGCATCTTTGCTAGTGCTGAGAATGATCGACTCAAAATTGATTTGACAGCTAAAGAAACAAATGTAACCTCATTTTGATTTGATCAAGCAATTTTGTTGCCAATATGTGTAGCTATCAAGTTATTCATTAATTAGTTATTCATCTTTGATCGTACCACTTTAGTAGTTAGCATTAGTAATGCATTTTTTTGATGGCATGTAACGCGAGAATTTGCAACATTGCATATTCGTAAACAGTGAATTATAATTCTAGTGATGATATGCTAATTTGCTAAAGTAGGACATTTTGTGCAGTCTGCAAGTTAAGTGATGTCCTGGAGTTCAAAATGCTACTCAGAATTTGTGAAGGGCTTGAATTAGGATCAGATTGAGTCAAAATTGTCTAATTTGATCAGCATTTTTTAGTCAGATTGCTCGCCTTTGCTGTTTGTTAATGCTGCTATTTGTTGTGATTCAGGAATATTTTGCCAGCAGGAGCTGCACTGATGTACACTTTGGATGAGATGTGTATGCTGAGCATGCGAATGTTTTTCAATAGCCTCACTTATCAGGCCAATAAGCTTCTTGAAAAGGTAACCGAAAATCTTCTATATTTGTTGATTGTTTGATTTTTTTGAGATCATTTTTGTTTTTCCGATAAAAAGGGAAAATGTTATTCTGCTGTGCATTTTTGCATTTTCTTTTGCAGCAGTCCAGCTGGCTGCAGCTCGCATAATTGTGGTCGTTTCCGTCACATTTGGATGCATGCATGTACCCAATATTGTTACTTTTTTTACAGATTTGTAAGTGAACACTAAACTTTTAGGATGGTGATGACGTTGTTAATGCCAATGAAACAGGTGGAGTTGCCGCCGAGTGATCTGAGTGCGACGGGACTGCTCAACAAAAGTCTTCAGTTGCTTCAGGAGATTCTCTCATCCCAAGATTCATCGTCTGTCACACCTGATGAGAGAAAACAGGCATTGGCTCAGGTAGTAACTGCTCTATAGCTTATGTGAAATCTACCCCCCCTCATCCTTTAACAGGCAGCATTTTTAGTTTGATGACTATCTGGAGGATAAGAGGGAAGATTATTAGAACGGCCATTACTGTTCATTACTGTTACAGATGCACACTTATGATGGAGAGTTCATACAATTTTAGATTTAGGTCGTTTTTTTGTGTTTTGTGTTCTATATCAGGTGGTTCTATAACGATTACACTTTCTGTTTTATTTTTGTACAAGTTAATTTTTTGTTTCATTATTATGCGTACGTGCATTGCCTGGAAAGGCTGTCCCCAAAATGACCCATATTGTGTCAGGCAGGATGTTAAACCTTACTCACTCACTGATCATGTGAAATCAAGCATGTGTATGTGTGTGCGTGTGTGAGTGATAATGAGATGCTGTTTATAACGAAGCTGAAAGTAGTTGGTTGATCACGGTATGGATTGTAGGAATGAGTGACGGATAACTGTTGGGTGTGTTAAACCACAGCCTGGACGGAGTGGGATTAGTGGGTGTTAAATGAAATCAAATGTATACGCTCCATAGAGCCATTTGACACATTTATTCTACACTGGGCTATTGTTGTTAATGTACAGGGTGGGCCATAAAAAACCGGACCTGTTTGAGCGTTGATAACTCAGCGATGGTTACCCGTAGAAAAGCGAGCTATATGTCAAAAGTTTTAGAATGTTGTAGACAAAGAGGGCTGAACTTGCATAGCAAATCATTTAAATATTTTTTGCCTAATTTGCATAAATCTTTATTACCCTTAAAATTAGGGATTTGCATGCACTCTTATGTGCCCGAGTTCATTGAATTAAAAAAACTTACTGCCAAAAAGTCCAGATTAAAATTCTGTGAGTTATTCAGTGTTGGGGCATTGCAACAGATAGCATGGTCACACAATTTCAGTAACTGACCAGCTAAAATGTGTGCTAATCGAATGCTGGGCTCAGCTGATCCTGAACACATTGACTCCAGCGATCGATCAGCTGCCTAAAAGGACTGATGACGGTTATGAATGCAAAGGCTGGGCAACTGCCTATGTCGAATTTCATCTAAACTCAACGTATGTGTTAATGATTGTTGATATTTCAGTGTATGCTGAATGAAAATCAAGTTAAATTCATGTGTTGCTGCCAATTTAGCATGATTTTAGGGGTGGGGCAGATTTGTGTAAATCAGGCAAAGAATATTTAAATGCTGAGACTTGCAAGTTGTACACCTCTTCTGCATACAATTTCAAATCTTTTGGCATATTACGTGCTTTTCCATCTATAAACATTGCTAAGTTATAAAAGCTCAAATATCCATGTTAAATCCATGTATTACAATCAAATTTGGCAGAATATCAAGGGTGATGAATATTTATGCAAATTAGGCAAAAAATATTTAAATGCTTCGCTATGTAAATTTGTCGTTAATTCTTTACAGCATTCTGAAACTTTTATTTATCACACGACTTTCTACCACTAAACCATCGCTGAGTTATCAACGCTCAAACAGGTCCGGTTTTTTTGGCCCCCCTGTATGCCTATGCTGTTTTTCGTTTGGTCTACGTTGATTGCACCCGTGGAGTTATCAACTTGTTATACTACTGGAAAGTGAGTAGGGTTTAACGTCCCACATGACACAATATAGGTCATTTCGGGGACAACCTTTCCAGGCAATACACACACACATAATAACGTAACAGAACGTTTAACCTTTACAATAATGAAATATAAATTTTAACCTTTACAGAAACATAAAACACGAAAAAATGACCTCAACCTAAAATTGTAAGAACTTGCTATGAAATGTGTGCATATGTAATTAACAGTAACGGCAGTTTTAATAATCTTTCCTTTAGTCAGTTATCAATCTCAAAATGCTGGCTATTGGAGGATGGGGGAGTAATACTGGAGACATAGTGCTAGAGATAGTCAGTATGAGTGCGACTGTGATATGATATTGTTCAGCTAATAGAACTGTCATTTACACCGTGTCTCAAAAAAACAGTCAAAATTGTTTTTGGTATAACACTGTCAAATTTTCACCAACCTTGATAATTTTTGGCACAAAGAAGGCCAAGACAATAGAATTATGTATGGTGCACTCATTTACTACCTCACCTAATTTTTGTCAATGCACTTCCGTGTGAAACACATATGCTCCAAATTGTTACATTACGCAGCGATTATTTGTATCATCAGATGTCTCGCCTTTCCATCATGAATTCGACAGAGGGTGCAACGTGGTTTAATAATTTTGAGGTATTAAATATTTTATGTTGAAAGCAGCAGACAACAAAATAGCTGGCTGATGAGCTTAAAACACGTCTAATCGATGAGTGAATGCATTTGATGAGTCGATTATTGATTTTGCTATCAGCCATTGGCATTGCATTTAAGCCATTGCATCTTTGTATGCGGAGCACACTTTGGCATAAATTCTAATTTGCAAGTGAGTTGTTATACAAACTTATAATTCTGTTAAATAACTCACATTTTAGTGTATTTTGTGTCTAATTAACTCGTTACAGTGTTTACTTGAGACAACAACTCAACATTGTGCAACAATTTGGATCATCTATGTTTCACATGGTAGTGCATTGACATAAATTAGGTGAGGTGGAAAGTGAGTGCACTTTACATAATCTCATCGTCTTAGCCATCAACATGCCAAAAATTATCAAAGTTTGTAAAAATTTGACAAAGTTACAACAAAAACAATTTTGACTGTTTTTTTCTGAGACACGGTGTACATGGAAGCCACGCTGTTCTGCGTAGATCGTAGCAGCAATTGTCGACCCTCTCATTCAGATGTGTTCAATCTCCGCCAGTCGGCTGAGCACCGTCGACATGGCTACTTACATGGTCAACTGTCTTCATCTCATTCAAACGACCATTGCCTTGTACGAATTCACTGAACAAAGGCTGGAAATTCTTCAGGCGCAGGTGTGATGAGTTTCCTGCTACTTACTTTTGATTTGGTTGTCTTAATAGGCTGTATCATGGGTCTTGTTTATCCATCTGTCAATCACAGAGGGGATTCTAACTTAAAACTAATAGTCACGGGAAGACCAATTGGTGCGAATGATCTTCAGAGCAGGCATAACCAGTGTGTCAGTTTTTAGTTTAAAGATTCAAAGGTTTGGGTTATGGTTGTGCAGCTCAAGGAGGACAGCACTGGGCTGACATATTTTTGCTGGTTTATTCAGTGCTTTGAAAATAATATTTGTTGGGCAACTGGTCTGTGAAATGTTCTGCTCTAGAAGGTTCAACTGAGTGACTTCGGGAAAATTAGTCAAACAGAGGTTGAAAGTAGTCATAGTGGTAGTGAATAGTGGATTATATGCTGTCTCAATAAAAAATGTGCCACTTTTATTTTTTGAATAACTCCGTGAAACATTGATCAATTTTGTTAGTTTTTGGCATGCAACATCATGAAAAAACTTGACGTAAATCACTGTAGCCTGTCTAACCTTAATACTGTTGCTACACTACCTTGTGAAATTTAGATGTCATAGTTGGTCGTTTACAACAATGAATTTATACTGGGTAGTGAGCACATTGGGTCAGAAATGATTTACCGAATAGCGACAAACACAAGTAACAGTTATCATTTCTCAGAAAGTTTTTACGTGTTACGTCAGATCATTTTTATTACTGTGTTTGCTCAAAATGTCCTCCTCCAGCACGAACGCAAGCGGTGTACGTTGCCGTGACTCCTCGACAGTACGTTCAATAACGCACGACCTAGAGCGTCTCAGCCGCTGTTGATGCGTCATTTTAGTTTGTCAATGTATGATCTTAAACTGAATATGATTACCGTTAAATATGTAACAGATTTTCGATGTTTTTGTGGTCTCAGTGATTTATTGAGTTGATGCATGCGCTCCCCAGTATGAATTCATTGTTGTGAATGGCCAAACTGGGACTTCTGCATTTCACAAGGTAGTGTAGCGACAGTATTAAAGTGCGGTAGGCTCAACTACAGTCATTTATGTCAAGTTTTTTCGTGATGCTGCATGCCGAAAATTATCATAATCAACCAATGCTGTACGAATTTATTCAAAAAATAAAAGTGGAACATTTTTATTGAGACACAATGTATACTACCGCCAATCCTTTGATGTTGTTTGTACATGTTTGTACACAAGCTTGCAACTTAATTGAGCAAACAGTCTTTGTATATACAATTATTATGTATAGAAAACAGCAGGCCAAAAGATAGACAGTCAAAGAACTGGATCGGTGATATTTTGTAGTCAGTGAATCGTACACTGTGTAATAATGTCGTGGATCCTTTTTTTGAGATACAGTGTATATTGAAGCGGCTGCTATGACTCGCAGAGAATCACCAAGAATGGAGAGCATCGAGCAATTAGCATCGATGAAAGACTCTCTGCAGTTGTGAATTTTCAGTTTGCTGTGGCTAATTAATATAAACCCTGCAGTCAAAATTTTTCGAGTGAAATATGTATATAATGGTGACTTGATTACAGTCATGGTTGTAATTAGTGCTCTGTGTTGTTCAGATTGATGCTCACACTGATACGTTGATCAGTGAACAAGCCTCTCTGATACTTGGTCACTGTGGCTTGGCTCATCTCTATGGCATTGCCCAGCAGCATCAGCCTCAGCATGTATGTAATGCCTAGTCTCAGAGCATTTGTGTGTTTTTATTGTCTGGCTGTCATACTGGGCTACATTATGGGTCTTGTCCGTCTGTTTGTCTGTCCTGCACAGTTCCCTAATAGCATAGGAAAACCAAAATTGGCACGAACGTTTCCGTTACTGGAGTAACTAGTCTGCTAGTTTTTAGGTGAGAGTGTGGGTTCGGGTTGTGTAGGGCAGTGCAATTTTGCAATTTTCACCAGGTAAATCAAATCAGTTAAAAGGCGTTGATTAGATACCGAGAGTTGACTAGTGTTATCTTGTGATTTTCAGTAACCCAATTCAAACGATATATCCAGAAATTCAATAGTTCTAAAGCTAAAACTTTACACATAGTTGTGGAGTCTGGTGATGGTGGGCTGTGTCTCCCCATGCTATTTTCATCTTGGATTATTTGAAGGAAATTGATTAATATTGATGAATTTGTTCATTGTGGTGTGCATACACATGGTAAAAATAGGGTGTCATGTCTAGCTTTTGTTATTAAGTAAATAAAGTCATGAGTTCCTTATTGCAGAGTTGAAATTGGTTATGCTGCAAAATATCTGTGGTGGACCCCAGAAATGAGGGACTTTGATTGTAATCGTATCTCTCCCAGAAGTGTTATTTGCTAATATTATATATGCTCTAGAGTTTAGTGACTTAAATGACTTAATACATGTTGCAGGGCCAGCTTTCCACTTTGCCAGGAATGGATTCTTTCACCATAAAAAACGTCATGGTGAGAACTTGAATTCCTTATGTACAGGGTGCAACAA
>Ga0209671_1008463_pt1 | contig 10764 bp, 7 predicted proteins | sample WorMetHERISLAND2_2_FD_187401 | JGI IMG/M metagenome (GOLD analysis project Ga0209671, IMG submission 187401) | Marine gutless worms symbiont microbial communities from Max Planck institute for Marine Microbiology, Germany - Olavius geniculatus... | ecosystem: Host-associated > Annelida >...
TTCAGCAGTGTGTCTACCAGATGAAGTTTAGGAATGTTTGTGAAGTCAAGAAGCGACTGGTACAGCCTGGATTGGTCTGGAGCAGAACATTATCGATACTGCTGTCAATGAATGGAGAAAACGTCTCCTTGCCTGTGTTCACATAGTGGGCCAACGCTTCAAGCAATTTTACTGCAGGCAGTTAAAAATAGACAACTGAATGAAATGTTAGCCAGAGTGTCAGAAATGTGAACAAAATGTGTTTTTACGCGTTATGATAATTAAGCAGTCATATCGCTTTGGATAAGAAAGTGATATTTCGCTGGTTGCGTTTTCCCCAGGTAGTGCAGAAACAAACGTTGGGTGAGGTGGGAAACTGAACGGTCATTTGATGGCAAGTTGTGTCAGGAATATTTCTGCCAAAAATTATCAAAATCTGATAACTGGTTTTCAAGTTACAGTTGAAAATGCTGGGGATACTTTTTTGAGACACAGTGTAGATGCATCTTGAGGTGAAGCTGATTTTATTACGTCATTTTGCCCACAAAAAAACAATAGTGGCACGCTGTTCGTTACAGGGTGATTTTAGTAGCAATGTCAACAATTTTAATGGATATAAATGACGTCACAGTGATGTCATCGTAATAAAACTCACAGCTGGTACTCAGAACAGATATTTCGGATTTTTCCTATTTTAAAATTTATGGACTAACGCCATTCTGTAAACCTGTTTACGGAACGACCCTCAAAGTATCTGTATGCTCAGCGAAAGTTTCCATGGGAGTTTGGGTGCAGAGTTCATACACGGAGTGTGTTGTGCACTTAAGTCGACGATGACATGGGAAGGGATTTTACTGCTAACTGCTGAAAAGTGTACTTCATTCATAGGTCACTTACTGCTGATGTTTGTTGTATTTTTTCTTTTTTTTTCATTTGTGTCTGTTTTCTCATGTACGATTTACCTGGCACATCTCAGTGATGGTGTCATCAAACACTCCGCCGGCATCATCAGCTCCTTCTCCAATCAACTTCACTTTCCACGCGCGGGCCGGCAGACGAAGGTCAGCCGCGTTCAGTTTGATCACCTGCTGAGCTACCTGCGTGAAGATCGGCTGACATTTCTTACCACTGCACATCAACACATCAGATACTACTAACAACTCAGCTTAATCACCTGCGTTAAATGGTACAGCTCTTCATAAGAAACCCATCTAGGAGCTACAGAGCATCACCTGCCATATGGGATCACACAGTGTTACCTGCCACGCGACACAGGTGAACATGTCCCACCATAACCTCAGCCAGACAGGCCGATACTCGATTTACCTACCCCACCCCAAAATGGAAGACTGAGCTGACTTTAATATACCAAGATGATCTGCAGACACGTCACCCATCAAAGTAGAACCACTTGATAGCAACCTCACCAGGAGTTGAACCAATGACCTTGCGAGTGCAACTCCAACGTCATTACTGTTACAAGATCAAGCCACCACTACGAGTGACGAGAGAAAAACATTTCTCACCTCTGTCACACACACACACGCAACTTCTCTCACAGGGGTATTTCTCTATATTTTACAATACTTTAATTAAGACATAATCGCCAGTTTCCAAAATTTTCTACCACCAAAAACGAGAATTAAAGCAGTAAAGTATTAAGAATAACGTGCAAAAAATAACCCTGCCACCCTCAAGCCAAATGGACCAAAAATCAACAAACTCATGGATATGTCACAAGATCAAGAAACAATGGCATGAACTTGTGAGTCGTGAATGTTGACCCATAACCACCAAATCACAGACAGAGAGAGAAATAACAAAAATGTGATGAAATGTGAGTACCGACCGTGTAGAAATCCTTTTGACAGTGATCTGAGGTCCATAGTTCTTGCCTTGAACCATCGTGCGACCGATGGCTCGGACCAGTGGAAGTGTGTACACTCGAGGCGCAAGAATACATCGTAGCTGACCATGCACTATTGCCGTCGAGGCGCTGGGACTTGTATCCTAATAGATGTCACAGTCAGTTAAATCCACACACATACATATGTCATCACTGTCAGTGCTTAGCCATCACACATATACATAGGTGTACATTAGCAATCACAGGCTTGGCATTTCCACGTGCCATCAACTTTTAACATCGATTAAAACCAACTCTCCTGAAGAGTATGAGTCAAAAAAGTTTACCCCTTGACGTGTTCTGGAATTAATGTAAAAATTCTGTAAGTGACTGCACTCAATCTGACATAACTTTGTCGAAGTTAGAGATAACTAAATGATACTTTGTAGTGTGGCACATATTTGAACATAAAACATGCAAGTAAAAAAAAGAAAGGTAAAGGTTGCCAATTTGTATAGCGTATCGTCGTGTATACACACCTCTAATGCGTTTTTTGTCATTAACCAGAGCCATCGATCGCACAGCCGCCGCGTGCAGCCTGCAAACACAGGCTGGCGCACCGGCCTGCCAGGCAGCCCAGTCAGCTGTACAAAGGTCCCCACCTTCCGTAACCCATATAATGAGTTACTACTCATTTAACCGACCCCGGAAGGATGGCAGGCTGAGTTGGTCTTGTTGGTTGACTGATAACGGACGCCGTACCCACAAAGTGGTCAAGCAGCCATCCATCAGTCTAGCGCAGGATAAGGAAAGTCCGCCGGCCAGGACCGACGTTCTAACCACTATGCTACGCCACCAAGTAAAACATTGCTTAGAAATTTTCAGTCATTGACAAATAAATTTCAGAACATGAAAGCAAATTTTTTTCACTCACACTGTGGAGCAACAAGAAAACCTTCCAAGGTTGTTACATACGTCTTATTTCACATGCTGGTACTAACAGGGACAAAGATGACACTGAAGGCAAACTACATGATACAAAAATCACTTCATGATGTTGTGCAGCTGTCCTAACAGCTACAGTATGGGGGGCATGGCCCGTCTGACTGTCAACACTAAAAATTGTAATAGTCAAAGCTTAGGGTTACTGTTAAGGTAACCCTGAGCTATCTTGTTCTTTAGGGGAGAAATTTACATGACACCACTGCATAGCTCGGGCCCGAAAATAAAGGGCAGGTAAAAACAGCATGCAATTATCTTTTGCGGGAGCTGAGCTATAGTCAATGTTGTCCCAAAATTCGTTGCCATGGCAACGGGGGTCGGTAGGGGAGAAATTTACATGACACCATCGAATAGCGCAGGCTTGAAAATAAGGGGTAGGTGCAAACAGGGAGCAATTATCTTTCACAGGAACCGAGTTATAGTCAATTTTGTCCCAAAATTCGTTGCCATGGCAAAAGGGATCGGCAGAGGAAAAATTTTAACGACATCATCGGATAGCCCGGACCCAAAAGTAGAAGGGTAGGTGCAAACAGTGCGCAATTATCTTTTATGGGGACCAAGTTATACCGCTTTGAAATCTCCATTGGCTGTGATGCAAAATTTTGCAACTTTTGAATGGTTGCTATGGCAACAGAGGTCGATAGCGGGTACATTTAAATAACACCGTTAGATTGCCCGACCCTGAAAATAAGGGGTAGGTAAACACGGCATGCAAATATCTTTTACGGGAACCAAGTTATACCACTTTAAAATCTCCATAGGCCATAATGCAATTTTTTTAAAAATTGGGGTAAATAATATAGGGGAAGGAGTTATCAGATTTTTGTCCCAAACAAACTCGATCTTACTTCTCGGGCCCCGAATCACTGTGCAAAATTTCATTAAAATCGAATCAAAATTGCGGCCGTAGGAGTGTTTACAGACAGACTGACAGAATGACAGACAGACGCAAGTGATTTCATAATCTGTGCCATGCTATGCTATAGCAATGGTACAGATAATTAACGGTGTTACTGTTAAAGATAGGTTTCTTGATTGTGATGCACAGATCTAGGCGAATGACAGCACAATATGTTGGCACTGGGCTGACAATACTTTTCTAGCTTATGTTCTGATGCCAAAATAATGGATTTCGTCATACGTTGTTGGCAGAACACAGTTCGTGTGTGTGGGACAGGAACAGTTGCCCAGAACTGACTGCGAATACGGAGTTCCCCAAGGCTCTAATCTTGGGCCACTGTTATTCACTTTGTACATATCACATGTCGCCAGCGTAATCAGTTCATTCGGGATTGACCACGCACAGTACGCTGATGACGCACAGTTGTACGCGGCACTGAAAGATGGAAGCTTGCCAGCTTTAACACAGTGCATCCAAGCACTTCACCACTGGCTGGATTGTAACAGACTGTGCCTGAATCCCGAAGGGGAAGACTGAAGCAGTTGTACTCGACACGATCTCACGTCAGCAGGCTGGGCAGCAGATCAACACACCCGATACTGGAACGATCCACATCACGACATCTGACTGTGTCAAGAGTCTTGGTGTCTCATTGGCAGTACAGTCTCCTTCAACCAGCATGTAAACAAGATTTGCAAGTCGTCATATTATCATATCGAAGCTCTTAGTCATATACGTAAACTGCTATCTGATGACACTGCTAGGACTGTCGCTTGTGCCATGGTTGCCAGAAGACTTGACTACTGCAATGCAGTCCTATACGGTTCTTCATCCATGAACATCGACAAACTCCAGCGTGTCCAAAAATACACTAGCCAGGGTGGTCTCAAAAATGCATCGGCATGATCATATCACTCTGCTGCTTGCCGACTTACACTGGCTTCCTGTTCGTTACAGGATTGAATACAAAATCGCATTGCTCACTTACAATTCAGCAACCGCAGTATTTGTCAGAACTCATTCGTCTCTACGAGACTCCAAGACAGCTACGACCTCGCGGTGCCAACATCCTGCAGTACAGTGCAGCAGTTCTCAACATTTTTAGGAGTGCTTTCTGCCATGCTTCACCCACAATCTGGAATAATCTGCCCGAAACTGTTATTTCTGACATAACTGTACCTACTGATACCTTCAAATCTAGGCTTAAAACTGCTCTATACAGTCGTGCGTTCCTCTACTGACATGTGACTTTATCCGCACTTGAGATTCTTCACGTTGTGAAAGACCTAACGTGCATTATAAACCGAGTATAATAAGAATAATAATATAATAATAATAATAATAACGATGTTGTGTACAGTCTGACGCTGGCACTGCAAATCGTCAAAGCAGCAATCAGTTCATAAACAAACTGCTCAAAACAACAGCACAATCCGTTGTAAAACAAGTATGCATAAATCACTGACGTTGCTGGGAATAAGGCTGAGCAGACGCCAGGACGAGTAGACGAGATCAGAGTAATGATGCAGCAGCTGTAGCCTAGCCCTGATGTCATCGATACTGCAGTCGTGCAGTGAAGTGTACTGCGCTGGTACGGAGGCTGGAGTGCCAAGCATCAGTGCTGACGTGGCGCCATGGATCCGACGTACAGGCACCGGACATGTCCATGCTGCACTGTGCGTCCTCCCGGCCGATATCTGTGCCACAAAAACTTGGCTTTACATTAATCAAAGACTTAACTAATCTTAAACATGGCAAGAAAATTTTGCAAAAATCTAAACACTTCCACGGAGATATAGAAGACAACGTTGAGTGGTTTTTTCCTGAGCACCGTGTAGTAGCTACAACTGGCTACGGTGCTCTCACACATTTACTCGCAGTACTGCTACTATACTATATGTACCACCACTACCATCGCCAGTACAAGCGTACTGACCATGCAAATGAAGTGTTGGCTGTTAAGCCGCCTCATACACTCCAAAACTGGCACCTTTACATTACCTTAGATTATCACAATATCACAACGTGTTTGATAACCTGTTTGATAACATTGTGACCAAATCCTGCAACAAGCTGTGGCTCCCTCACAGCGACCGTATGACCAACTCCCAGCTGTCCATCGTTGTTGCTGCCCCATGCCCAAACCTCACCACTGCACGTCAGAGCCAACGTGTGCTCCGACCCTACTGACACATTGGCGACGAAATGACCAGCCACGGCAAGCACCTGCTGAGGACGATTGTGACCACGTGCACGTGACTCCGGCTGACCAATCAGACGATCTGACACAAATATAGTCGGCTAACCAATCAGATAATCTGATACACATATCCTGCTCAAGCTGAAATCAGCCTATCTGAGTCAGTCATGAAGTAAAATATGTGAAAGCAACAGGATGAAGCAATGGATCAAAGACATGATATACGTCAGAAAAACACAAAATAAGTTGATGAACCAAGATGAGAGGTCCTATCAACTTCCACACATCTACAATTGCTTACTGTCTGTCGCAGCGACACCTGGTGAACAGTCACTGCAAAGAAGGCGGTTGCCGAAACGTTAACAAATACTTTAAATAAAAGATTGTATTTTGATAAATTTATAACTGACATAAAATGCAGCTATAGTGCAAACAACTGAATACAACCAATTCAATTTAGCACAAGATAGTTTCTGAGTAAAAAATAATTCTAAGACAGAACTCCCGTAATGTTGCAAAACAGCATCAAACGGCTTCAAACTAGATCAAAATGGTAAATCAAACTGAAAAGAAACATGTAAATATAAATAGTGAGATATAACAAACAGCAGCAACAACTACAACTATAACAACAATGACAAATAATACAACCAAACAACAGAACAGCAACACTTCATAAACAGCTGCAAAACGGTGATGAATCTGTCTGCCAAAAGTTAAATTCAATCTACGTACCTTGTCCCCAGGTGTAGACTTTGCCATCACGAGTCAGCACAACCGTAAACTGAGTTCCACATTCGACTTTCTTCACTCCAAGTCCAGCCAATGCCTCCACCTTTGCTGGCATTGCCTTCGCTGTGGAATTTCCCAGTCCAAGTTTCCCATAGTCACCGTCACCAAATGACCATGTGGTGTTCCCATCCATTGACACACATACCGTGTGATTCAGACCACACGCTACCTACAGCACAAGCAAACAATGGCGGACTGGTGTATTAGCAAAACAATATTGTCTCAATTGCTTCAAACTCGAAACATTTGCTAGTGGTCTCACAACTTTCAGGTTGCAGTTCAAATCTCACCATGCGTCATTTTGCATTGGAATCAACCTTGAGCAAGTTGCAAACCTACTGTGTGCTCAGGTCAACTCAGTCTCCTACCCTCACTGGGATGAAAAATGCGTAGTAGCATCTGGGCTTTGGGGGTAGAAGCCTAGCGTGGTTGACTGGGGCGGTAGACTACTGGCTGCACTGTGGATCGTATCTTCACTGGTGCAGGCAAACATCAGCTGCCACTTCCAAAATTATAAAAGCGCTATTGGTCATAAGTCAAATCATTTAAACAGCAGTATATCAAGTACAGAACTCAACATTTACATTTGCACCACAATGACAGATTTCAAATATTAAACAATTTTGTTATGCTTAATTCATATTTTCCTAAATTATAAAAAACCTTCCTTTTTGGGACTGGCAAAACCTGAAGTTATTCCGGTTATACAAAAACTAAAAGAAAAGCTCAAATGTGTACATTACTGATAGACCTATTGACCTTTTAAAGATACAAACCAAAATGGCCTCCTATCCTCACTGAAAGAACGATAGACATACAATTTGCAATTTGCACGTAGCAACAATGCCGGTCCAACAGCATGGTGTATAAACGATTACTATGTCAACAACTTATGCTGCAAATACATGTTGTGATAATTATAAGTTTCCGAAGGTCATGATACTGTACAATATTACTTTTCTATTGGAGCGATCAGTTTAAACAATGTATTTCCCATCCAGTGTCAACACAGGTTAGCTAGACACCTAAAAGGCTAATCATAGAGAACCGCTAAAATGAAAAGACTATTTACAGGTTGTGTAGCATGCTGGGTATGTGCATAAATCCACATACCCAAACTAATAGCTGATTAATGAGATCGTACTCCGATAGCCAAGGACTTTTAGTATAAATAGAGTGGCAGCCCCAGAAGAGACAAGCGGTAACGGGCAGTAGCGAGTCAGGAAGGGTAAGAAGCAAGCGATAGTTTATGGTTCAATGCCACTGACTTTTGGGTTTCGTGTTTTAACCTAGTAATCCAGCATGAATCGTGTCTTAATCTTAACTATTTGAACATGTAAAATTGAATCATAAACGAAATAAAACCGGTATTTTATTTGAGGGACAATCTTCACCGTGTGGTCAATATTCTGAGATGAATCGATGTAGACTTAACAAGTCTCGACTCATTTCAGAGATAGCATAGGTTTGGACTTCTAGCAGGAGCTTGATAGCATCCTAGGAGGATAGAGCAGTAGAGCGGAAGACCAAGATATCAGAAGAAATAGGATAGCTGGAAGTAATAAAGATTAGAACTAACAACAGACAAAATACAAAATAGTTCAGTTTCAGCATAGAATATTACAGTGATTTAAGTTCCAATATAACCTAAAATTCCCCAGATAATCCAATAAAGACAGTTGGACGACGCCCTAACCAACACTGTTTGTCAAAGTCAACTGCCAACAACACTTGAATGTGTTTTGATAGACAAACCGATAAAAAAGCTAATGACAGAGTGGTGTTGGAGCATACATAGCCAATATGAAAGCCATCCAATGCAGACACGCGCTCAGGCAGCTTCTTGTTGGAAGTGGAGCCGAGACCAAGTCGACCGTAATCTCCGTTACCAAACGTGAACAGTTTACCATCAGCCGTAACTACGGCACTGTGCTTGAAGCCACAAGCCACCTGCGACATAATCACAACTGCAGTCATAAATGCTGTAGTGCTCTACCCACATCAACAAACACTGACAGTGCATTACAAAGTCTAGAGTTAAGTCTCGAGAGCTTCTTGAAAAGCCACAGCAGAATGAAGGTTTCTAATAGGGAGAGAAATCTGCTTCCTGATGCAGAAACCGTAGACTGTCGTATGCCCCTGTAATTGTATGTTTGGCAACATACGAGGGTCATCCCAAAAGTTTCCGGCCTCAACATATTAGACAACAATATTTTCCACAATCTATACATCAGTGAAACGTACATCCTTTGCAAACTCTAATGAGTCAGTTGCGGATATGACATCGTTGTAATATATGATGTCACAGAACATTAAATAGAAGCGATTTCCAGCGTCCACGAAAGAGGCTTGAATCATTCATCATCATGGATAGCGGACAACATCATAATCAGATTTCAGATTTCAAAACAGATAATAGTCACCAGGGGTAAAGTCGTTGCTGTATGCAGGATGGTCTTGGTGTAGGAAGTCATAGTCATGAACAGCCAGCTGGGTAACTGTAGACTTTGGACTGGACTGCAGTGCTAAAATTTGGGGAAATTGTGCAGGGCTTGCTCCAGGGTCCCTCCCAGCCCCCCTGCCCATCAGGGGCCCATGTAACTATATTCACAAATCCTGATTGGCCTTTCATTAACACAAATGATATAATTAACAGCTAAATTTTAATAACATTTTTTGATACCATCAAATATCGGCATTGCGTCATAGTTTGGCTGAAGTGCTTTGATTTCTGGCTACCACAGATTAGGCTATAGTATATTCACAGACCCAAATGAGAAACTCATAAACGTAGATATCAGGGCTTTCATAAAATCAGATGCCAAGGAGCCCCACTTTGGTAAATCCAGCTACAGACTGAAAAAGTTTCATGCAACAATCAGCCTGATTCAAATACTGCTTGCGTTAGTGCACCAAATCGTTTATGCTTAATGCTCTGACGTCATAAATTACAATGACGTCACTTCCACAATCTGCTTACACGAATACGCAAGATAGGTAACTTTTACTGATATATAGACAATAAAAATTTTTTTGTCCAGTATACTGAGGCTCAAAACTTTTTGAATGCCCATCGTATTTTGCATGAAGTTGTAATTGACTCAAATGCTCTTATTTGCGGCTAGTGCAAATGTAGGCTATTGTATATTCACATACGCAAATGAGAAATTAACAAACGTATTCGTTAGGGCTTTCACAAAATCAGATGCCACGGGGCTCCACTTTGGTAAACTTAGCTACAGACTGCAAAATTGTCATGCAACAGTGAGCCTGATTCTATGTTGTTTGCGTTAGCGCTGCAAATCGTTTTGGTTTAGAGCTATATGACGTCATAAATTACAACAACGTCAAATCCGCAACCGACTCATTATAGTTCGTAAAGGATGTACGTTTCACTGATGTATAGATTGTAGAAAATATTATTGTCTAATATGTCGAGGCTGGAAACTTTTGGGATGGCCCTCGTATCACACATACACTGTTTATAAAGACTTAAGTCTATATCAGGTTTTGCTGAGAAACACAAAATATCCGACATCTAAGGTTAAAGTTGGGTTCCACTTTTCTTTGGCGATGACTGCACTTTATTCACACTATAGTCACCATGTCCGCATGGAACAATTTTGCATGCCTAAAAATGACCATAAAACAAATGAGAAACATGCATAAAGTAGGTGAACTTTCACAATAACTGTGCCATGATAGCAACGCTACAGACATAGTCATTTGTATTATTACTATTAACCAAAGCTGGGCAAATTACTGGTTCAAATGTAATGTAATTACAAATTACAAATTACTGCATGAATGGAACTTAAATTACAAATTACAAATTACTTTGAAATCAGAGGCCAAATTACAAATTACAAATTATACAATTTCAATTACTTCAATTACAAATTACATGCAATTGCTGATCTTGTTTCCCAATTAATATTATAAATGACGAATACATTCACATTCTAGCAGACTAGCAGCAGTACACTAGCAATGCGGTCACTGATCATTATCAGACCAAAAAACACCAGGACCAAGCAGCAACAC